>Ga0099364_10000460_pt1 | contig 68786 bp, 55 predicted proteins | sample TergutTh196P3_FD_73070 | JGI IMG/M metagenome (GOLD analysis project Ga0099364, IMG submission 73070) | Microcerotermes parvus P3 segment gut microbial communities from Pointe-Noire, Republic of the Congo - Th196 P3 | ecosystem: Host-associated > Arthropoda: Insects > Digestive system > Gut ... | reverse complement strand
GCCGCAGTATTTGCAAAAGATTTTTTGCATGTTTTCTTCGGCTTCTAAATTGTGGCCGCAGCTACTGCATTTTAGCGTTTGTACTTTCATGGGGTGTAATCCGTCCTTTTTTTTGTGTTAAAAAAAGTATACACCCCCCCCCGACTCGGTCAAGTGATTTACATTGTTTTTTATATTTTATTTATTATTTTTTCTTTTTTCTTTCTTTCCATTCCATGCGGAAGTATAGGCTTTTCTTTCCACCCCGTCTGCCTGTCGGCAGCCACCCCTACAAGAGGGGAATTTTTCTGCGGTCTGTTAGCGCGCATCAATCAGAGGGGAGTTTTTCTGCGGTTTTTATTTTAAATTCTTAGCCGACATTTTCCATTTTCCATTATCCATTTTCCATTACTAAGAGGTTTATGTGGATTTCGGCGGCGGCGCATAGGAGGTATTTTAAATTTACGGAAAGGGTTGTGCCGAATACCCTGTCGGACGCGTTTGAAAAGGCGTGCAAAATGTCTGCATAGGCGGCTTGCAGGCGCGGCGCGGCAGGCTGATTAGCGTAAGGCACAAGCGCGGAGGCGGTGGTTTGTATGCGGGTTTGCAGGGCTTGCAGCGATACAAGCGCGTGGTTTTCGGCTATACGGTTTTGGTCTAGGTCTAGAGTCATTCGGTACAGAGATTGCAGCCAGTCGTGCGGCGCGTAAAAAAAATCTGCAAATGCTTCGGCGTCGGCTTGCGGCAGACGGGTTTGCATGCGCAGCTGCGGCGCGTGCAGTACATGCGTATCGGCGGAAATTCCGTCCGCGCTTAACCGCGCCGCTACCGTGTTTGCATCAAGCGGCGTTAAGTAAACGGCCGCCGCTAATAAAAATGTTTCGCTGCCGCCCAACACATACCCTGCCCCGCCGCCGTTTCTAAGCTGCGTGCCTTGAAAGGCTGCTTCTTGCTGTGTATCGAACGCGCCCGTTACAACGTAGTGGTACGAACGCGGCGCAACGGTAATGTGCGCCGCGCTTGGGCGGCTGTATACAAAGTACAAAATTGCACCGCAGCCTAAAAGCGAAAGCACTATTAAAAATACGGCGATGCGGTTCCAGTAGATTTTGCGGTAATACGACATAATTCGACAATAAAGTATATGCGCAAGGTTATCCGCAAAGAACTGCACGCGCAAAAAAGGGTTAGATGAGGTTTGGGAGTTGGCTTTTTTTACGCGCTGTATCATAGGTTTTTTATTTTGTCAATCACTTTTTACAAAATTTTTTTCATAAAATTTTTTTGCGGAGTATTGATTTTTGGGTTGAATAGGTGTATACTGTTTGTATAAGTTTTTCCTGCGATGCACGTCGCGTCCCGTATTTTTTAACCACAGAACATTTTCGGGATTGCTTGTATGGAAGAATATGCCGGGCCCCGCCGCCGCAAGGCGGTTTCGGAAACGAACAGGGGAAGGCAGACGCTTCTATCGGCTTGCCCACCTGCCTTTCGGCGGGTTAAAGTTCACGGGCGCGACGGCATATGCGGGTTACATAAAACAAACTTTTCCGGGCTTTTGGCTCGGCGTAAGCATAGAATCTTGGGTAAGTAAATATTTAAGGCGGTTTGCCGCACCTAGATTGCCGTGAAAAACGCGGACGGGACGCCCTTGCGACAGATAAAAATCTTGAAATAGATGTTGTATTAAAATATAATGCGTACAGCCTAAAATAATGATGTCGGCATTTTTATACGGCGTTAGGATTTTGTATACCTCGCCGCGAATTTTTTCGGGGCATAATAGATGGTTTTCGATTAGGCGGGCTAAATCCTTTTGCGGCGAAACTACGGCGGACGGATAGGCGCAGTATTTTTGATACAATGCTAAAAACTTTTCTTGTCGTGCCGTAGCTTGGGTGCAAAACAGCACAATTTGCGGGCGGTCTAGCTGCTGCGCGTATTCGCACGCGGGCTTTACGGCGGGCTCTAAGCCTACAAACGGGCGTGCAAAATGTGTGCGCAGCAGTTTTATACCTACGTTGGTGGCGGTATTGCATGCCACTACCACCGCCTTGCATCCTAAATCTAACAGCCGCTGCGAACACGCAAATACGCGCTCGGCGATTTGAGAATCGGATTTGTTTCCGTAAGGGGCAAATTCTTGGTCGGATAAGTAAATAAAATTTTCGAACGGCAAAATCCGGCGGCAGGCGGACAGTGTAGTCAGCCCGCCCGCCCCGCTATCAAATATGCCGATGGGCGCAGCGTTCACTGTGCATTATATTGTTTTTTTTAACAAGGTGTGCAAAAATAAAGCTATATAGGAGTAGCATTTCCGAAAAACGCCAAATTGATTGCGCGGGCAATGATGTCGGCGCAATCGGTAACGTAGAGGTCTACGTCTTTGGGCGTTACCAGCATTGCGCCGATGTTGGGGTCGTAGCGTCCTGCTTTTCCTGCGAATGCGTCCTCTATTAAGGTAGAGGCATACACTACAAGCGGTACGCCCAACGAAATTACGGTGCAGCCTAAGCTTTGTTTATCCAGCCGCGCGCGGTGGTTGCTTACGCCGCTGCCAGGGGTTATGCCTGCGTTAGAGATTTGAAACGCCGAAGCAATCCGTTCTGCCGCCGCGCCCGCTAAGCTGTCTACCGCGATAATGCACTCGGGCTTGACGCGCTGAACAACGCCTTTTACAACGTCAAAGCTTTCTATGCCCGTAACGCCCAAAACGTTGGGGCAAACCGCGCTGACGGCAGGAATCCCTTTTTGCTGAATGTGCCGTGTGATTAAAATGCGGTCTGTAACGTACTTGCCTAATGCGTCCGCCGTTAGGTTGGGGTTTCCTAAGCCTACTACCATGCAGCTTTTGCAATCGGCAAGCTTAACAATAGCTTGGGCGATTTCTGCCGATACGCGCCCGTAGCCGCTTTTGCTTCCCTCGCGCACTGCTTTGGTTTCGACGGTGATGTACTGCCCTGCCGCCTTGCCGATTTTTTTTGCGTATGCCTCGTCTACGTTTACTACCGTGCGCTTTAAAAATTTGTTTTCGGCTTCGGTGGTGATGGGAGAATCAAATTCTAATGCTAAATCGGTTTGTTTACCTGCCATAAATTTTTTCATACTTTTAATTGTTCCCTAAAAAATGTGGTTTTAATTACTTGCATTTATAAAAAAGATGTGGTAGAATGTTATGGTTGTCTAAAAAAACAAATACATTACAGAGGTGAAACGTGCCCAACATTAAATCCGCGAAGAAACGCGTATTGGTAATCAAGAAAAAGAATCTGCAAAACCGCTCGCAGATGTCCGCCTTAAAAACGGCTATCCGCAAGTTTAACGATGCGATTGATACAAACCGTATCGATGAGGCAGAAAAGCTTTTGCCTGAAACGTATTCGATTATTGATGTAACCTGTAAAAAAGGTGTTATTCATGCTAACAATGCGGCGAATAAAAAATCCGCTTTAGCTAAAAGGCTGTTTGACGTTAAGTCGGGCAAATTAGAAATTGTAATCAAAAAAGATAACAAGACGATTGCCGCCGAAAAAGCGAAAGCCGCGCAAGCCGCCAGAGATGCGGCAAAGGCCGAATACCAACGGCAAGCCGCAGAACGCAAAGAAAAAGCTGCCGCTGCCGCTGCCGAAAAAACGGCAAAATCAGGCGGAAAGGCCGCACCCGCCGCGAAAGGCAAAAAAGAACCCGCAAAGCCTGCGGCGGCTAAAACCGGTGATGAACCTAAAACGCTTTCTTTAACCGAAAAGTTAAAGATGAAAAAGACGCACGTCCCCGCAGCTGCGGCGAAAGCTCCCGCCGCTAAAAAGGAAACTGCGGCGGAAACAGTTAAGGACGGCGCGGCGGAGAAAAAGCCCGCAGCGGAAAAAAAGCCCGCAGCAAAAAAGGCCGCTCCTAAAAAAGAAACCGCAAAAGAAGATGTAACAAAAGCGGAAGAAACAAAAGCGGAAGAAACAAAAGCTGAATAGTGAAAAAGTAAGGGCTGTCTTAAAGTTTAAGACAGCCCTTTAAATTGCGCAAGGTATTTTTAAAAAGGCTTGACTTTACTATATATATAGGGTATACTGAGGGTATAATGAGTAAGAAGGTTTTCTTAGACCAAAAGCAAACGCCGTCCGATAAGGTTTTTAATTGGGTCGGGCTTTCGTGCGGAATTGCGGCAAGCGCGATTTTATTGCTTTGCCTTACCCTGTTTTTTATTAACGAAGATGTTTCTGCCGCAGCATGGATTTGGACGTTTTATCCTTTGGCGGTATTGTTAGCGGCGGGCACGTTTTGTTCGGCGGCACAGCTGCTGCGAAACCGCTATTTAAGCTCTATGTTTGCTTTCATACTAAATATCGCCGCGATTGTGGCAGCGATTGTAGTAATCATTGCTCAGTTTGTTTTGCATCAATCGGTATATATTGCACCGTTTATATTTTTATAAGTTCTCACGGATTTTAAATACGATGGGGCTGTTTCAAATTTGCGACAGCCCCTTAATCGTTTTTAAATTCTTCGTACAAGGCGCGGATAGCGGTTTCGTAATCGTTATCCTCCACGCCTACTATGATATTAAGCTCGCTAGAACCTTGGTCTATCATACGGATATTGACTGAGGCTTTGGATAGTGCGCTGAATAATCTAGCAGCCGTACCCGTTTTGCGGCTCATGTTATGCCCTACTACCGCAATCATAGAAAGGTTTTGCTCTACGGTATAGCGGTTTGGGCTACACGCCGAATTAAGGTCTTTTTTTACATCGAATAAAAGCTGTTTATCTATGCCCTCTCCGTCGATGATTACCGTAAGCGTGTCAATCCCCGTAGGCATATGCTCGATAGAAATACCGTGTTTTTCCAGCACCTCTAATACCCGTTTAGCAAAGCCTACCTCGACATTCATCATAGACTTTTCCAGCGTTAGGGCAATAAAGCCTTTTTCGCCCGCGATGCCCGTTACCGTGCGGGAGGAACGCGCGTATAAACCGTCAAAATATTTTTTGGTAGGTACTATCAGCGTACCTTTGGCGGCGGGGTTAAACGTGTTGCGGATATGAATGGGAATATCCGCCTCGCGCACGGGAAAAATTGATTCGGAGTGCAGTACGCTTGCGCCCATGTATGAAAGCTCGCGCAACTCTTTATAGGTAAGTACATCGATAATTTCTGCGTTCGGCACGGTACGGGGGTCGCACACCATAAAGCCGTCTACGTCTGTCCAGTTTTCGTAAATATCGGCGGAAACGGCGCGGGCGATAATCGCGCCGCTGATATCCGAACCTCCGCGCGAAAAGGTTTTAATTTCGCCCGATGTGTCTTTTCCGTAAAAACCCGGAATAATTGCGCGCACGGATTTTTTTAGGCGTTTAGATGCGGCTGCCTGCGTTTGAACTGCATCGAATTTTCCGTCTGCGTCAAATTTAATCAATTCGGCCGCGTCGATAAACTCTATGCCCAAATACGCCGCTAAAATTTTAGCCGAAAGGTATTCGCCGCGCGACGCCAAATACTCTGCGGACGCGCCGCCCTCGATATTAGCTTTAATTATATTGTATTCTTCGGATAAGTTTAATAGCGTTAAATCAAGCCCCGCGATAAGTTCGTTAAAGCGTTTTTCAATTGCGGGAAAAACATGGATATCCTTATACGCCGCATACAAAAGGTCTGTAACCTTTGTGTCGGATTTTTCGCGCTTTCCTGGCGCGGACACTACGATAAAGCGGTTATTCTTTTCGTCTTGATTGATAATTTTTGCTACTTTTTTTATGGTTTCGGCGTTTGCCATACTTGTGCCGCCGAATTTTAATACTTTCATATATTCTCCGAAATTAGTTTTCTTTCCACCCCGTCTGCCTGTCGGCAGCAATGGGTCGTTCGTTCCTCACTCCCCGCTTTGGCTAAAACACGGTGTGTTTTTGCGGCTATCGCCGCCGCGTCGCGCCTACAAGGGGATTTTTTATCCATTTATCGTAGCGGCCTCTATATAATAACGCTTATCCTCTGCCTCGCCCATAGAAAAGGTTTTTTTAGGCAAGCTGCCGTTTTGTACTATGTACGGAAAAAAGCCTGCTTTATCCATCGGTTTTAATAATACGGGCGCGGCATTTTGTTGGGCGGCAAGCTTTAATAGGTTTTCCTCGCCGTGAATGTAATCCGCCTCTAAGCCCGCCTTACTAATGTATGCGTCTGTATACGCAACGGCCTCTATCGGGTCAACGGGCATATTTTTAGCGATTTCCGCCGCAAACTGCGCAGGGTTATCGGTAAATACCAAACGGTGAATCGGCTCGAACTGTAACGCGTCGTCGTATAGGTTTACTGCCTCGCACAGTGCAAAGCGACATTCCTCTCCGTGTCCTTGCGCTTTGGCTTCTTCATAGCATTGTTTTGCCGCCGCTAACGAATGGTTGCCGTCGCCTACCGCAAACAAAAGCTCTTCGCCGCAGCGTGCGCGTGAACTGCTTTGCAATGCCTCAAACGCGCTTAATACGGGCGCGGTATTTTTAAGGTGCGTTCCGCGAATCTTTCCGCCGCCGAAATTTAGGGTGAAATCGTATAAGACGGGTTTGGGCTTTGCTTGCCGCGCCGCCGCTAAAACGGTGCCGTTAGGGTCATCGTATAGCAGCATGATGTGCGGAAGTTCTAACGGACAACGGCGGCGCACAGCGGTGCGCGGCGGTATGCGCTCTAAAACGGTTCCTTCGCTGGCGCGGATAAGCGGCTTAGTGCCCGCCTTATACTCGTACTGCTCTAAGTCTACCGCCAGTAAAATGCCTGTGCGCGTTTTGCCGTTAGAAACCAACCGCTCTACTAAAACCATGCCCTCATATGCACAAAATATGCCGCTGTTTAAATAATCGTTCATCTGTGCGGCGATTTTTTTAGCACGGTTTTCGCCTGCGTCTTTCCCTTCTGCTAAATACGCTTCGGGAAAAATTAAGTTAAGCGTACTGGGCGCGCCGCCGACGTAGGCAGTAAGCTTTTGCCAGTACGATAAGTCGGATGTGTGCTGATCGCACGCGATTACCGCCCATTTTTGTAAATCAACTTTTTTTTCAGGCAGCAAAAACTGCGCCGCCTTACAAGGTATATTCATAATAATTTTTTTTCCTTTTTTTTAAATCTTAAACTATAGCAGTCGGGCTGTTTCAAATTTGAGTCAGCCTAGCTTAAGCCGATTATCAGCAGCCACAAAGCCGCGCCCGTCAATAATGCGGCGGCTTTAAGCGCAATGTCTTTAACAAATACAAACTTTAAAAACCTGATAAAGCCGTTTTGCTTTTTCGGTTCGGGCTTAGACTCGCGGGGGGGATATTCGCGTGCGGCGGATTTTTCTTCCATAACAGACCTCTTTAATTATAATTTATTTTATTTAGGTGCGGTGTTCGGCGCGGATATGCTTTACGTATATTTTACGGCTTTCTTTTTTTGGCGGCTCTGCCTGCTCTTTTACCGCTTGATGCGGGCGTAACTTTAAGCCCGTATACCTGCATAAAGGCATCGGTTAGCATAACCGAATCGTAGTAGCGCGTAAGCAGTCCGTCGCGTGCGGTAGAAATTACACCCGTTTCCTCCGATACGATTACGGCAAATACGTTGTAAATTTCGGTTATGCCCAAAGCCGCGCGGTGGCGCGTACCCAACTCTTTATCTAGGGCGTTGTTTTGCGATAGCGGCAAAAAGCAGCCCGCCGCGATAATGCGGTTTCCAAAAATGCACATCGCGCCGTCATGCAGGGGCGTTTTGACATGAAAAATAGTTTCTATCAATGAGGACGAAATTTTTCCGTCTACGGACGTTCCGCTTTCTAAAATGTGGGTGGGCAGCTTTTCGGGCGCAACAATCATTAATGCGCCTATATTTTTTTTAGCCATGTTGATGATTGCGCGCACCATTTCGTCTATCGCGTCTTTGATATCTTCGTCTGATACATTGTATGCGGTGTTAAATGTTTCGCGCAGTTCGCGCGGTGAAGATATTTTCCATAATCCCCTTCTGATTTCGGACGGAAATAAAATAATTACGGCTAATACTGCAAATAATACGGTATAAGGGAAAATACGCCCCATGATAGGAAAGCCCAGCGCGGACGAAGATAGTACTACCGATACCAAGAGTACAGGAATAATAACCAATATCAGCCGCTGCGCGTGGTTTTTCTTTAAAAACTTAAAAAGGATAAACATGAGTACAGAAAAAAGCAGTACATCTACGATACCGATTACGATGCGCTCAGGACCAGATGTGAACTGTTCCAAGATATTTTGGAAAAAGTCTACACTTTGTGCGGTAAGAAAAAAATTGTTAAACATAGTAAAAATCCTAAAAACCGCCAAAAATGCGGGGTTTTCAACTAATTATATACCGAGAACGAAAAATTATCAAGTTATTAACGCTTTTTGTTGAAAATATTTTTGAAAAAGACTTGCCAAAATAAAAAAAATGTGGTAAAATGAGAACAAACTATAAATATAATATGAATAATTTATGAACCACAACAGGGAGCCACTTTATGGGTAAGAAAGACAAATCAACAGCGACGGCCGCACCAATGCCGAACACCATGATGTACAGCCAGCCAGCGTACAGTCAGCCGGGCATGATGCCCCCCACCTCTGCCGCAGGTATGCCGCCTACGGGTATGCCTAATACCATGCCCAATACCATGCCGGGCAAAAAAGCCAAGAAAGGCAAAAAAGATAAGGACATCTCGGTTGCGATTCCTAAGCCTACTGCTATGCAAGAAGAGCTTATGGCGCAGATGTCTCCCGAACAGCTGCAGCAGATGCAAATGGAAGAGGCCATTAAAGAAAGCCAAAACCCTTCTATGCGCCTTAGAAAGCTTAAAAGTCCCCTATCGGTTAAGGGCTGTTTGTTAAACATATTGTTTTTGGTAGTGCTGACAATTATTGCCGTGTTTGCCGTAATCGCCATTTTTTATGTGGATAGATTTAACTTAGGCGTTATTTTTAGAAGTATGATGCAAGAATTTAAAATTTACGATTTCTTTCAAATGGTAGGCGGATGGTTTAGCGGCTTATTTAGCGGCTGCGGAAACTAGCTGTTCCAAATTGGCGCGATTTGCGCTACGCTTAGCTTTTTTACTCCTTTGCGTACATCTAGGTACGCGGCAGTCGTAAAAAAGCTAACTGTTGCGCAACTTGCACTCAATTTGAAACAGCTAGTAAGAAAAAAAACTTAGCTAAGAATTTTTAATATAAAGGTTTCCAAAGCTGCCCTATCGCCTATTTCGCCGCTTTTGATAGCAAAGTCGGTTTGATGGAAAGTATCGCAAATCTTTTTAAGCCGCGCCGCGCCAAAACTCTTGGCTTGCTGCGCGGCTTTTGTTATGGCGTAATCCTTAACGCCTAGTTTTCGGGCTAAGGACGTATCGTGCGGATTTACGGCACAATATAAAAGTCTGCGGAAATGCGCGTACAGCATGCCCAACAGCACCGTACAAGGCGTGCCGCTTTGCAGTAGGCTTTTTAGTACAGATGCGGCGGCGGACGGATTTTTTTGCGCCGCCGCCTCGCTTAGCTCAAAAATTTTATACGCTTCGTCGGGCGTAACCAATGCGGCAACATCTTGATGGGTTATTTGACCGTTTGGCTTGTATGCGCCCAGTTTTTCGGTTTCGGACGCAAGCCGCGTCATTACACGGTTGGTATAGTCTAACAGCAGCCTTAGCGCGGAATCCTCGATAGAGGCGTTTGTTTCGGCAAGCTTTGCCCGAACCCATTTAACAATGTGTTCCTCGTCTAAGCGCGCACAATCCACTACCTCTAAGAGTGCGGCAAGCTTAGTAAAGCTGTCGGAAAGCTTTGCGGCAATAAATACTAGCACACAGTCGGGGCTTGGATTAGCAAGGTAGCGTATAATCGGGTCGGCCTCACCTTTAAAATCGTAACATAGCACCAGCCGCAACGGAGAACACAGCGGCAGTGCATAGCACGCCTCTACAATTTCTTGTGCGGACGCGTTTTCGGAAAATACCGAAATATTAAATTCGGGGTTTTGCGCAATTAGCCGCTCGAACAGCCTTGCTGCAGAATGCAGTAAAAAAGCGTCCCCTCCAGAAACTAGGTAAGCGGGCTTAAATTGCTGCGTATTTAAATGCGCTTTTAGCTGCGAAAATTTCATTAAGGATATTGTACTATACAATGCGGAGGGTTGTCAAATTTTTTAAAAGATGTTTCCGGCTTTGGGGCGGATATCGGCGCGCAAGTCTTTTATAAAGCTGATTAGCACCTTAACCGTTACGCTGGCGTCGTCTTTGTTGTTACAGCGCACCTGCTCCATAAGCGAAACAAACTTTTCGTCTACATAACGGATAACGTGGTGGTTTGCCATCATTAGTAAGCCTCTTTTGCCTTTCTCCCATTGGGTGTTTGCCTCGTCGACTAAGCGAATGGTTTCGGGGTTATCCAGTTTATCCTTGTTGACCTCTATGCTTTCATTTGCGGCAACTAAATTATTGTGCGTTTTAGAGTAAAAGTTAGACGTATACCAAAGTTCTACGCCTGCAAACACCAGCATTACCGCAAAAATTACTAGCATGGTTATAAGCTTTTTCACCAGCCTGCTCCCCCTTCGATGGATACGGTTTCGGTAAAAAATTTACCGTACTTAGGGCTGACGTACACCAAACCGTCTTGACGGATATCGGCGTATAGAATATCTTTGGGCTTTTGATATCCGTTGCGGGCAAACAAGCCCTCGATATCCGATTGCTGTAAGCCCGCAGCTTTTAGGTTTTGCGCGTCCCATGTGCCGTCTGAAAAAAGCGTGATAGGTAAAAGCGGCGGCGTAGGTTTGGTAGGGTCGGACGCTTTTTCTATAACGCAGAATTTTCCGTTGGTTTCAAAAATCGCGTACTCGATTTTGTTAAAGTCGGGATAGCCTGCCGAACGCACCGATTCTAAAAGATCGTCTAGGTTGAGGTTGGTTTTTTTAAGCGCGTTGTATTGGATACAGCCCTTATCGATTACGATAACGCTGTTGCCCGAAAAAAGCTTGCGTAGCGCCATGCTTTTGCGCGAAATAAACGATAAAAGCAAATGCAGCGTGCCTAGCGTTATAATGGGTACCAGCCCGTAATACAGCGGAATAAAGGGGTCTGACATAGGGATACAGGCAACTTCGGCTAAAATTAGCGTTATAACCAGCTCAAACGGCGCCATTTCGCCGATTTGCCGCTTGCCCATGATGCGCAATACCGCCAGCACCACTAAAAATATAATGGTGGATTTTAAAAATATCAGTAGCATGGGGGTAGTATGTGCAAGGAAAGAGGTTTTATGCTTTTTCTTTCCTTACCGTCTAATTTTGTGAATAGACTTTTCTTTCCACCCCGCCCCTACGGGGCACCCCTCAAAGAGGGGAATTTTTTAATGGCTATTTATTTTAAAATCTTAGCCGACATTTTCCATTTTCCATTATACTTTGTGATTTTCAATACCATTATCCATTAAATTAATAAAGTTAATTACAGCGGTGAGGCTGAGGGCGGCGGCTTTTTTTGCAAAGGCGTAAAAATCCTCTACTGCGCTGCCGTCTGCGTTGTCGGAGATTGCGCGCAAGCCTACAAATTTTTTGCCGAACATTGCGCACACTTGGGCGATTGCGGCAGTTTCCATGTCGCAGGCAAGGGCGGAAAATTCGGTATGCAGCCATGCGGCTTTTTGTTTACTTTGGATAAATTGGTCGCCGCTTGCAATCACGCCCGTTTTATAGCGCGCGCCCATATCGAAAAGCACACGGCTCATTTTACTAACTGCCTGCGGACAAGAAGGAAACTCGCGGCTAGGATAATCCGCCATCTGCCCTATTGCTAAGCCGTCGGGGGTTTGGTCGTAATCGTGCTGAACAGACGCGGACGCTAGTACAAAATCCCCTTGCCGCAATTCGGGGCAAACGCCGCCCGCTACTCCTAAGCTGATAAGCAGCCGTACATTTTTAAAGCGGCTGATAATAAAGGCGGCGGCGGCGGCGGACGCGGCTTTGCCTATTCCGCAGCGGCATACCGCTACGAGTTTGTCGTGCAGTGTGCCTTGCGTAACCGTGAGGTTTCCGCATGTAAGGTTTTTTGCGTTTTGTAATTGAGTGCGCAGGGCGGCTACTTCGATTTCCATTGCGCCGATTATAGCGGTCATTAGAGTGTCTCCTTTGTTTTTCTTTACAGGATTTTTCTTTACTTACTGTCTAATTTCGTGTATGGGGTTTTCTTTCCACCCCGTCCGCTTCGCGTCCACCCCTCAAAGAGGGGAATTTTTCTGCGGTTTATTAGCGCATTACACTACTTTCAAAAAGCCGCGCCTGCTTTTTGGGCAAGCGCGGCTTGGGGGTGGTTTTGGGGTTGGTTTAATGGGCGGTGATTTCGCCGTTTAGTACAGAGAAATATACAAATATAGAAGTTTCGGTAGGGTCAGAATCTATTACAAGAATTTGGGCAAAATACTCGCCGTCGTCGAGATTGAATAAGGTTAAATCATAACTGTTTGCGTTATCGACTAGGGCAAAGTCTACCCTGTCAACCTCAGAATCAAATATATCTACATAAAACGAATTGTCCTGTGCGGTATAATCCCAATAAATACTATCGCCGACTATCCAAGCATCAAAATCGTAGTAGTCGTCGTAGACGAAAAAGGCATTCAGCATAAAAATATTTCCGTTGCCGTCGGAATAAATCAGTAGAAAGATTTCTAACTCCCACAGCCCTATTACATGAACCGACTCGTCGCTAAGGTCGATACCGAATAAATGCTCGCTGATATACTGATACAATTCGGCGTCGTTAAGGACGGCGGCGTCGAAGGTATCGTCAAAGGCAAATTGCTCTGCAATAATGGCGGCAAAATCTGCAAGCGAGTAGTCCTCGGAATCGCCTATTTCTAGGCCAAACACATCCTCGAAATCTTGTATTACGCTTAGCATTATATTTTCGTCGCCGTTTTGCCACGACCAAATTCCTGCTAAGCCATGCTCGTCATGCTCCTCCATAGTAAAGGTGTCTGAGGGAAACAAGCTTTCGTAGTATGAACTGTCTATGTATTCAGACCAAAACATCTGCGTTCCGTTATAGATATAAACCCTAAAAAATCCGCCAAAATAGTGAATTTCTACCGCAGGGTCGCTATAATCTGTGTAATCGCCAAAATCTACAAGCACAAAGCTGTCACTGTCAAAAAAGTTGTCAATTTCGTCTAATAATGACTGTTCGGGAGGGAAAAAGCTCCACTCTACAAAATCTTCATAGTAGTCATAGTAAAAGTAGTTGGGGGCAACGCCGAAAAGGTAGAAAAACTCGTGCATTTCGGGCGTTAGCAGCCAAAAGTCTTCCACTTGCAACGTAGTACCGTCATAATATTCTATACAAAACCACTCGTCCGCTAAAATGACCAAAACGGACGGCAGAGTATCATAATAGGGCTCTGTGCCAAAATCTTTGTAGCCGATAAGCAAGCCGTTATCGTTGGCTATGCTGTTTATTGCGGCGGTTACCGTGTTGTATACATTTTGAAGGTCTGCGCCGAACCATTTCCATTCTATATACTCGCCGCGGTCGTACTCAGCAATAAAGCTATCGGGGGCTATGCCGAAAAGGTTGTACATTTCTAGCACGAAGTCTGTTAAGACGCTAAACTCTATATTGGTTAGGGTGTCTACGCCGTCAAACATGGATATAAAATACAGGTCACGGTCGGCATCGTAGAATATAGTGGTATAAGCGGGACCTTGTATCCCGTGTGCGGGCTGCTCGAAATACGTTTGCAGATAGCCGTTGTCTAGCAGTATAGCGCGAACTGCGTCTAGTGCAATTTCGGAATTAAACTGCCATTCAATAAAGCTGTCGGACATATTAAAGTTGTCGGGGGTAAGATCGAAGAGGTTGAATAATGCCGATTCCTCGGGCGAAAGCAGTGCAAAGAATGCTTGCGTCATATTATCTGAGGCGTCGATGTAGTTCACCATATAGACGGCTTCGGCATAGGGCGGATGTACATACTTCATTACTTGGGTTGCATCATAGCCAGGGCCAATCGCAACCTCTTCGGAATATATAATCCTAGTATAGCCTAAATCCATTAAAATTTGGCTGATTAGGTCGAAATGGTTTTCGTCGTTCCACATCCATAATACATAGTCAATGTCGATAAGCATGAATAAGTCGGGAGATTCTTGAAACAATTTGTATAAAACCAATTGCTCCCCTGTCAGCTTTTCAAAGGTAAAGATAGACAGGCTGTCAACGCCGTCAAAAAATTCTATGAAATATGCGTCAATATCGGCATCGTAGTCTACGTTGGTATACATAGGCGCGCCGTATACTGGGTGGTTTGTGTCGATTTCTTCGAATATGAAGAATGTTTGCAAATAGTCTTTTTCTAGCAGTACATCGCGCACATCGTCTAATATATCGGTGTTAAAGCCCCATTGTACCGCATCGCCATAATCCCCAAAATATACGGGGGTTGCGCCGAAGAGGTTATACAGCGCATATTGCTCGGGCGATAATAAGGCGTAATAGGCATCTAAGGTTTGGTCTACGCCGTTAGAGTAGCCAATCATAAAAATCTCGTCAAAAGACGGATGGGTATGTTTATATGCCTGCGTTAACTCATAATCAGGGCCGAAGGTGTTATCGTCTTCGTAAAAACTCAGCCTTACATAGCCTAAATTAGTAAGCACTTGGCTGAGAGTGTCAAAATGGTCTGCGTCTAGCCAAACCCATATAATATCGTCGATGTCGCCAAAATCGAACTCGGACGGGGCTATGCCGAACAGCATTTCCCAATCGCCCTCTTCCATTGCGGTATGTACGGCAACCGTTTGGGATGCGGGGGTTATGTTAAAGCCCTCGGGGTTTGCGATTTGCACCGTTACGATTAAGGAGGTTATGTTGGATATTGCTAACGTAAACGTTTTGCCGCTGCCTGTAAGCGCGCCTTTTGCCGCGCCCGTTAGAGTGATGTCTGCCGCTGTGAGGGGTACGTCTACATCAAAGGAAAGCGTTAAAACGGTGGTGTCCTCTACCCAAATTTCGCCGTTGGCGGTAACGCCCGTAAAGGCAACTTGTTGGATAGGTTTTAAGGGCGTTGCGTGTGTAACGGCCGCCTCTCCTGCTCCTTTTGAATTTACGGCGCGTACCTTAAACTCGTACTGATTGCCATTGGTTAGGCCTGTAAAGGTGTGGGTAGTGCCGCTTGAAACGTCTACCCATGTATCGGAGTGTGTTACTTGATATTTGGTAATTTCTGCGCCGCCGTTAGAGGCAGGTGCTGCCCACGAAAGTACGGCTTGTGCGTCGCCTGCCAAAGCTGTAAAGCTTGTAGGCGTGCCGGGTACGGTGGTTGTGTCGGGCGTGGGGTTGTTACACGCTGTTAAAACAAACGCGCACGCTAACATAAGCGACAGTACTACCGCTAGAAGGGTTCTTTTTTTCATGGTGATAAATGGCTCCTTTTTAGTTTTGGGGGATATTTTTAGTGTAGCATTATATTTTATTATGTGTCAAGTGTTTTTTTGTAAAGTTTGTTTTTGCTTTTGTTTTTGAGGGTATGGGCTTTTCTTTTCAGCCTGTCTGATTTCTTGTAGGGGCTTTTCTTTTCAGCCTGTCTGATTTCTTGTAGGGGCTTTTCTTTCCACCCCGTCAACTTCGTTGCCACCCCTCAAGAGGGGAATTTTTTTGCGGTCTTTTTCCGTAAGACAATCAAAGAGGGGGATTTTTTAAAGGTTAAATTATTTAAGTAAATGCGGTGTTTTAAAGGGTGGAAAGATTTTTTGTGAAAAGCCGCGCTTGCTTTTGGGGCAAGCGCGGCTTGGGGGTGGTTTTGGGGGTTGGTTTATTGGGGGATGATTACATCGTCTATGACATCAAAGTATATAGGCATAGACTGATACATATCGTTCCCGCTTAATTCGATAACCATAAAATATGCGCCGTCTGTAAGGTCAAAGGCGTTTAAATCATAGACGGAAGTGCCGTAAACTAAGGCATAATACAGATATTGCCCATGAGGATTTGAAGCATCGTATATATCTATATAGAAATCAAAGTTATCGTCATAATCCCAGTGGGCAAACCCGAATTCGTCTATATACGCATCAAAGTAGCGGTAGTATGCGTTCATTATCACGGTAACATTGCCCGCGCCGTCGGAGACGATTACGACTATTGTCTCATTCATGCTTATCAAATTCAGTGCGTATACCACATCGTTTCGCAGATTAATACCGAAAAAGTTTTCTTCAAAAAACTCATACAGGTCTTCTTCGCTAAAATCGGCTAAAAAGGAAGGGTCTTGCCCCATAAAATCATCTACAAGCCATTCCGCTAAGCCCAAAAGCGTAAAGGTTTCGGTATTGAACGGGTCGGGCCAAAAGTCGACAGCGTTTAAAAGCTCTTCCAGCACGGCATCAACCTGAACGCCGTTAAAGGTGTAAACAGCCGCTAAGCCTAACTCGCCTTCTTCTAGCGCAAAGCTGTCGGACGCGATTAAGGCTTGTAAATAATCTACAGCCAGATATTCGGTGTATACCGCATCCGTCCCGTCGAAAATTTCTACTGTGTACCAAAGGCCCATGAAGTTAACTGCGATATAGGGATTGCCGCTCATAGACCAGTCATATTCATTATAAATCGGGAAATCTTGAAAATAGTCTGCAAGCGCGGCTATAACAGACGCGTCCGCATCGTACCAAACCCATTCTATATCCAAAGGTTCATAAAAGTAAAAATCATCGGGGGCAATACCAAAGCGCGTAAAAATGGCAAACATTCCGGGCGTAAAAAAAGTTTCTTCGGTGAACGTATCGCCGTCGTAAAAGCTTAAGTAATACATGCCGAATCCGTGTTCTGCGGAAAAATAAATATCGACTAACGGGATACCTGCTCCCCCTCCCCAGTTGGAAACATAGGTGTCCGTATGGTGCATGCCCATATCGGTAAGCGTATCAAACAGCGTATCGAACAGCGCGGATAAATCGCCCTCTGTTCCGTGCCACCTCCATGCAATACTCAATCTATTGCCGTAATCGCCGTAATCAAAGCTGTCGGGGGGGGTGCCGAAAAGGTTGTACGCGGCAAGCACTTCGCCTTCTAGCAACATAAAGTATGAGTAGTACATGGTTTCGCCGTTAAACGCCTCTATGTAAAATGTGTTGTTATGAAAGCCTACTAACGTATATGCGGGAGTGCCGTACAGATAATCGAATTCGTCTACTACATATTCTTGAAATTCTACTTGCGTATAGCCTAAGCCCTCTACTACGCCGCGTACAATAGGTAGCAGCGCGGAATCTTCCCATTCCCACTCGATATTGTCCTCGTTATCGTAGAAGAAATACACAAGGGATTCGTTGTTTTCCGCGCCGAAGAAATTGTAGGCGTCAAGTGCTTCGCCTTCAAGCAGCAAAAAGCCGTATTCTTTTGCAAAGCCTGTGCCGTCGGCGTAGAATATGGTAAATAAGCTTTCGGCGTTAAACTGTAAGCGCGCATCGGTGTAGTCGAAGCCGTCAATGGGGCCGTTATCCCACGTCTGTAAGGAAACCTGCTTATAGCCTAAATTTTTAAGTGTTTGGCTTAGCGCGTCAAAATAATCTTCGCCCACCCAAAACCAATAAATTTCGTCGGTTATGCCGTCAAGCGAATAATCAAAATAGTCGGGTTGTATGCCGAAAAACATTTCCCATGCGTTTTCGTCCATTGCGGTATGTACGGAAACCGTTCGGGACGCGGGGGTTATGTTGTAGCCTTCGGGGTTTGCGATTTGCACCGTTACGATTAGCGAAGTGATGTTGGATATTGCTAGCGTAAACGTTTTGCCGCTGCCCGTAAGCGCGCCTTTTGCCGCGCCCGTTAGAGTGATGTCTGCCGCTGTGAGGGGGACGTCTACATCAAAGGTAAGCGTTAGGATGGTGGTGTCCTCTACCCATGCTTCGCCGTTGGCGGTAACGCCTGTAAAGGCAGCTTGTTGGATAGGTTTTAAGGGGGTTGCATGTGTAACGGCCGCCTCGCCCGCTCCTTTTGAATTTACGGCGCGTACCTTAAACTCGTACTGATTGCCGTTGGTTAGGCCTGTAAAGGTGTGGGTAGTGCCGCTTGAAACGTCTACCCATGTATCGGAGTGTGTTACTTGATATTTGGTAATTTCTGAGCCGCCGTTAGAGGCAGGTGCTGCCCACGAAAGTACGGCTTGCGCATCGCCTGCTACTGCGGTAAAGCTTGTGGGTGCACTGGGTACGGTGGTGGTGTCGGTAGGTGCGGGGTCGTTACACGCCGTTAAAACAAACGCGCACGCTAACATTAGCGACAGTACTACCGCTAGTATAGTTCTTTTTTTCATGGTGATAAATGGCTCCTTTTTTTAGTTTTGGGGTATATTTTTAGTGTAGCATTATGTTTTATTATGTGTCAAGTGTTTTTTTGTAAAGTTTGTTTTTGCTTTGTCTGATTGAGGGTATGGGCTTTTGTTTTCAGACCGTCTGATTTCTTGTAGGGGCTTTTCTTTCCACCCCGTCTGATTTCTTGTAAGGGCTTTTCTTTCCACCCCGTCCGCTAACGCGTCCACCCCTCAAGAGGGGAATTTTTCTTCGGTGTGTTTTTGCGGCTATCGCCGCCGCGTCGCGCCTGCACGAGGGGAATTTTTTTCTTTCCACCCCGCCCCTAAAGGGGCACCCCTCAAGAGGGGAATTTTTTAAAGGTTATTTTTTAAAATTCTTAGCCGAAATTCTCCATTTTCCATTTTCCATTCTCCATTGCTGAAAGCCGACATTTTCCATTTTTTAAGCCATTTTTTTTAGTAAAATATAATTTGCAAAAATTGCGCATTATATAATGTATGGCGTATAGTTATAAGGGTTCTATAAATTTTGGGTTGGTGTACATTCCTGTAAAGCTTGAAAAGTGTGTGCGTCCGCGCGAAATTGCGTTTAATCAGCTAGACCGCAATACGATGTCGCGCATTGTGTATAAAAAAAGCTGCCGCGAATGTGACGGACGTGAGGTGGATAACAAGGATATTGTTAAGGGTTACCGTTATGAGGGCGACCGCTATGTTTTAATGGAGGATGCGGATTTTGAAAAAATTAAGACTAAAAAAGATAAAAGCATTATTATAGAACGCTTTGTGCAATTAGACGAAATTGACCCTGTATATTACGATACGTCTTATTATGTAGTGCCGACAGGCGGTGAAAAGGCGTATGCCCTATTGCGGCATGTTTTGGAAAAGGAAAATAAGGTGGGCATTGCCAAAAGCGTTTTAGGGCAAAAGGAACGACTGCTTGCCTTGCGCGTACACGGCGGCGCCATGATTTTAAACGCGCTGCACTTTTACGCGGAAATACGCAAAAACCCTGTTAGCGAAACGCAAGAGGCTTTAAATAAAGCGGAAATTGACATGGCAAAGCTGCTGCTAGACGGCATGACGGACAGTTTTGAGCCTATGCGCTATAAAGACGAATACGCCGCGCGGGTTATGGAGGCCATAGAGGCTAAAATTGCGGGCAAGGAAATAACCGCGCCAAAGGAAAGCGCGGTAAAAATCACCGATTTAATGGAGGCGTTGCGGGCAAGTGTAGAGGCGTATAGCTAATGGAGAATGGAGAATTGCGGTCGGATTTATTTAGTAATAAAAAATTAACGCCGATGCTGCTTTCTAAATCGGCTCCGTTTGACCATAAGGATTTTATTTTTGAATTTAAGTATGACGGGGCGCGCGCGCTTTTGTATGTAAGCGAAAGTCATTTTACGGCAATGTCGCGCAACCAAAACGATTTAACTGCCCTATTCCCCGAATTTGACGCGCTGCGCGGGTGCGTGCGCGGAAAATGTATTTTAGACGGCGAAATTTACTGCACAACGGACGGTATCCCCGACTTTAAGAAATATTTAAAGCGCGGCAATATTTTAAGCCCGTTTAAGGCCAAAGCGACGGCGGCAAAATATCCTATGCAGTACGCCGCTTTTGATATACTGTACCTAAACGGTAAAGATTTAACCGCGTGTCCGCTTATGCAAAGAAAGGAAATTTTGCGCGATAACGTTACGCCGTGCGGTACGCTTTCGATAGTAGACTACATTGAAACGCACGGAATTAGGTTGTTTGAAACGGCTAAACAAAACGGCTTAGAGGGCGTAGTAGCCAAAAGAAAAACCGCCCCCTACTTTTTCGGGCGGCGGTCTAAGGATTGGTTTAAGGTGAAGTGCTAAAACTCAAACTCCATATTATCGATTATGGAGGCTAATTCTTTTTTGTCGCTTTCTAGCTTTTCGGCGCGGGCAGCTTGCGCGGCTAACAGGGCGGCATGCTTTTCTTTTACCGTGTTTAGCGCGCTGTTGACGCTTTCGTTAAAACGTACAAGCGATGCGCGCATACGCTCGCCGTCTTCGGCGGAGGTGATTGCTGCCGCGTTTACCTTAGCTACGCGCTTTAAGGTTTCGCTTACTACTCCGTATGCCTCGCTGCCAAAAGCAAATTTGCGCAAATAAACCATTAAATCCTTAGCAAGCTCTTCGCTTTCTTCGGCTTTAACGCTTTCTTTGGTTTGTGTAAAAAAGTCGGAAAAGCGTTCGGTAAGGTATTGCTCGTCTATCCATTCGGCGGGCTTGGGCGTTTCGGGCGCAAAGTAACGGCTAGGGCTTTGCGCGATTGCGGTTAGCAAAAAGTCTTTACTTTCAAATAAATCCGCTTTGTGCGCGCGCAGGTAATCCTCGTAAAAAACGCCTTCCTCTATAATAGACGCAACCGCGTCTTTGGTGCGGCTGTATTTAGGCGAAAGGTCTTTTTCGTACTTTACGATTTTTTCGATTGAACCGCGTGCCGCAGCCGATGTTGCATTAGATGCGTGAACACCCGCATAGGATTGTGCGGACGCGGTTTCAGCTTTTGCGGTTTCGGATTTTTCTTCGTTGGTTTCGGGCGCGTCGGGCGCGGACGGTTCGGATTCGGGCATACTGTATGACCTTTCCCGCGTTTCGTCCTCATCGGCGGACGTGCTTCTTTGTCCTCCGTACCCCGAATATTCCCTGATTCTCGGCATTTTGTTGTACCTCCAGTTTTTTAGTAGCATAATTATATATATGCTTGTCCGAAGATAAAATGCCTTAAAAGTATAGGAATATAATTATTGTGCGGAAAGTATTTTAAGCAGTATGGCTTGAACGGTTTTATGGTCGGCCTTGCCGCGCGTTGCTTTCATAATTTGCCCCATAAAAAAGGTTAGCACCTTTTCGTTGCCCGCTTTGTATTCGGCAACAGATTGGGGGTTATCGCGTACAATCGCGGCGATAATGCCGTCTAATTCGCCCGAATCCATGCCGATGTAGAGGTTGTTTTGCGTTAGGTATTGGTCTGCGTTTAAGGTATCGTCTTTAATAAGCAGTACCAACAACGCTTTGCCTGCATTGCGGTTGATTTTGTCGGCTTTAACCAACTTTATGATGTGCGCAAAGGTATCCGCGTTGAAAGCGATTTGTTCTATATCGATTTTTTCTTGCCTTGCCGCGCCTAACAATTCGGTAATTATCCAACCCGCCGCGTCCTTTGGTGCTACGCCCCTGTCGGCGGTTTGCTGAAAAATTTCGCTGATACGTTTAGATTGGGTTAGGATTTCTGCCTCGTAATCGGAAAGCTTGTAGACTGAACGGTAGCGGTTAAAAATTTCTTGAGCCGATTCGGGAATGCTTTTTAAGATTTTATTTTTCCACTTTTCGTCTAGGATTACGGGAGGAATTTCGGGATTAGGAAAATAACGGTAGTCGTGCGCGTCTGCCTTTTCGCGCATGGCAAACGTCTCGCCTAGCCCGTCGTCCCAACCGCGTGTTTCTTGAAAAAGCGGCGCGCCTACTTGCAGAGCGTCTATGTGGCGGCGGCTTTCGTAGGCGATGGCGCGCTCGATTGCTTTAAACGAATTCATGTTTTTTATTTCTACGCGCACGCCTAACTGCTTAGCGCCTGATTTCCGCACCGAAATATTAACGTCGCAGCGCATAGAACCTTCTTGCATTTTGCAATCGGATACGCCTGCAAACGAAAGCAGCTTTTGCAGCTTTTGCAGATAGCTGATAACCTCATCCGCCGTGCGGAAATCGGGATTGGATACGATTTCGATTAGCGGAACGCCCGCGCGGTTGTAGTCGGCTTTTGAACGGCTGCGGCGCGGCTCGTGCGACAGCTTGCCCGCGTCTTCCTCGATGTGGATTTGTTTAAGGGTGATGGTTTTTGTGCCTTGTGCAGTAGGGATTTCTACGCTGCCGCCTGTGCATACGGGCGCGGTGTTTTGCGTGATTTGGTAGCCTGCGGGCAAGTCAGGATAAAAATAATTCTTTTTATCAAACGTCATGACGGGCGGAACGGTGCCGTTTACCAGCGTAGCGGCGATAATCCCCAACTCTACGGCGCGTTTATTTAACACGGGCGGACTTCCGGGCATTCCGCAGCACGCGGGGCAAACATTTTGGTTAGGCTCTGCACCGAATAATGCCGAACACGCGCAAAACAGCTTGGTTTGCGCCGCTAACTCCACATGAACCTCTAAGCCCATAACCATTTCGTAATTCATTCCGCTATACCCCCTCTCTTTGCGCGTATACAAATAAATCCGCCTCGCAACAGGGTTTTGCCAGCGCGGTTACGGCGCGGCCTTCTTTTAAAAAGGTTATTGACGGGCAGCCCGTAAGCGGAGAAAGCGTGAAATCGGGTGCGGTGCAACCGTGTATGTGTACGATATCGGCGGCATTAAAGGCGGATAAAAGCTGATTTTGGATAAGGCGGCGCAAGCGCATGGCTTTATCGTAATACGGCAAGTAGTTTTCGCCCGATAACACCAGGTTGCCCCAAATTATTTGCCGCTTTACCTCGTAGGTAAAGCCTTGTGTGCGTGAGTTAACATACAGCTCTTCTAGATTTTTATATTGCGGGGCGCGATAGCCGAATTTTACGCCGTCGTAGCGCGAAAGGCTGAATGCAAGCTCTGCGGTGGCTAATACGTCGAACACTTCCTGCACGGGCAAATCGGTTTTAAAAGCGTCCGCTTTAACGGCGCGGTTTTGCGGCGGGGCAGAATTTTGGTCGGTTTTTTCGCGCATATCATTAAATACCGCATAGGCTTGCTGCGCGTCGGGCGCGGAAACACCGATTTGGTCCATAGACGGCACGCTAGGCAATAACCCGCTGCGCGAAACGCTTCCGTAAGAGGGGTACAGGTAGACGCGCCCCGCTTGGATATCGCGGGCGCGGATTTTACCAACGTAATCGTTGTGCAGCGACAGCGGCGCAAGCGGCTCGGCAAGCGGTTGTACCATATACCCTGCCTGCATTAAATTTTGCACAGCGCGGGCGGTAAAGGGCGCGGTAAAGCCTTTCAGTACGGTATATTCTCCGCACGGCTTATCTTTAAACATTACGGAGTTATCGGAAAAAATTGTTTTCATATAATGTATATCTCCACGCAAGACTTCCCGTCTATTTCGGGTACGCTGACGCTTACTAATTCGTCGCGCAAGGACGGCACGGATTTACCTACATAGTTTGCGCCGATGGGCAGCTCGCGGTAACCTCTGTCTACCAAAACTGCCAACTGTACGGTTTTAGGCCGCCCCGCTTGGGTTAGAACCTCTAAGGCGGCGCGTGTGGTGCGCCCCGTATACAATACATCGTCTACTAAAATGATGTTGGCATTTTCGATAGAAAACGGCAAATGCGTATCTTTGATTTGCGGTAAATCCGTCAATTGCGAAAAATCATCGCGGTACAGCGTAATGTCTATCGCGCCTACGGGAATATCCTTGCCCTCTACGGCGCGGATAACGGAGGCGATTTCTTTGGCAATCGGCAGCCCTCTGCGCTGAATGCCTATCAGCAGTACGTTTTCGACACCGCGATTATGCTCGATAATTTCGTGGCTCATGCGGATAACGGCGCGGCGCACCTGCATTTCGTCCATTACTTGGGCTTTAAATTTCATTTTATTACCTCCAAAATTCTTTCAAACTGCGGCGGAATCGGCGCGGTAAAGGTTAGATTTTGTGCCGATTCGGGGTGCGTAAACGATAACGATTGCGCGTGCAGCAGCTGTCCGCTTACCGTAAAGCGTTGTTTTTTGTATCCGTAGGCGGCATCGCCTACAACGGGGTGGCCTAAGTGCTTTGCGTGTACGCGGATTTGGTGCGTGCGCCCCGTAAGGATTTGAAACTGTGTTAAGCAATGTGCAGTAAAGCGTTGCAGTACCTTGTAATGCGTAACCGCCTCGCGGCCGTCGCGCGGTACTACACGCATAAGCTTGCGGTTTTGCGGGTCGCGCCCGATTAGCGTAATTATCTCGCCCCGGTCGGATTTTAGATTGCCCTCTAACAGCGCGACATATATTTTATTTACACTGCGGGCAGCAAACTGCGCGCTTAAATTTTGGTGCGCGGACGCCGTTAGGGCGGCAACCATAACGCCTGAGGTGTCTTTGTCTAAGCGGTGCACGATGCCGGGACGTGTTTGGCAGGTGTTTAGCAGCTGCGGAAAGCGGTATAACAGCGCGTTGGCAAGTGTGCCCGTATTACAGCCGCCGCCTGGGTGAACCGTCATGCCTGCGGGCTTATTCAGTACGGCAACAGCATGGTCTTGATATAAAATATCTAACGGAATATCTTGGGGTATAATGTCGGTTTGGGCGCAGACAGAAGTAACCTCTATGCAGTCGGACGGCTTTACCGCATAGCCGCTTTTTTGTTTTTCGCCGTTTACCGTAATTAGCCCGTTGCGCAAAAGATTACTTACCGCCGAACGCGTTTGAGCAAGCTCTTCGGCTAAAAAAACATCTAAGCGAAGACGCGCATCGGACGCATCGGGATACAGGGTAAGCTTATTCACCCGCTAATCCCCCGTTATCGCTTTTAGTTTGACGGGCAGTCGGCGCGGACGCTTGTGCAGCGGCAGCCTCTTGCGGTTCGGCTTGCGGTTCGTCGGCAGAACCGCTTGTAGGTTCGGGCTGAATTGCGGCGGTTTCTTCGGGCTTGTAGTCGGGTTGAAATACGGGACCGCAAATTTCGGGCTTGGGCGGCTTATACATAAATATAAAAAATACCGCAAAGATAATTACGCCCGTAGTAAGCGCAACGTCGGCAATGTTAAAGATAAAAAAGCTTTCGTACCCGAAAATAGAAAGCCCGAAAAATTCAATCTCGATAAAGTCGCGCACGCCGAAGTAGCCGCTGACGGATTTAAAAAACAGCCTGTCAAAAAAGTTGCCGAATGCGCCCGCGATAATCATGGCAAACGAAATGCGCGCAAGCTTGCGCTGCGAACGGAAATAAATCATAAAGTAGAAAAATCCTGCAATCGCACACAGCGTTACCACTAAAAATACGATACGCACCCCGTTTTGGCTTAAAATTCTGTCTAGCCAAAACGTAAAGCCCATAGCGGCGGCGGGGTTTACGACATAATTAAAGTTTAAGAATTTAGGAATGATGGTTATGCTTTGCCCCTCGCGCATGGTAGAGGAAATTATGCCCTTAGTAAGTAAATCAAACGCCAAAAGGGACGCTAAAACAATTAGTTCTACGCGTGCAGCTTTCATATACGTCCACGTTTTTTTTGCGGCGGTTTGCAGTTTTTGTTTTACGCTCATGTATTAATCCCTATCGTTTTCGTACGGTACGGTAATTTCTACGCCTTCGGGAGAAAGCAGGAATATGTTGCCTACAATGCGGTGTACGCTGCCGCTTAGTGCGTAAGTCGCGCCCGAAACAAAATCTAAAATGCGCTGCGCTACATCCTCGGCGGTATCGTCTAGGTTGATAATAGCGGGCTCGCGCCTTTTTAAATAGTCTATCAGCCGCTGCACGTCTTCGGGGTTTTTGGGCTTATACACTACAAAATTTTGGTACTGGCGCGGCATGACGCTTTGCTTATTATCGGGCAGCGGCATAGAATCCGCTGCGGCGGCGCGCCCTTTATAGCGTCCGTCGCGGTGCGCGTCCTCGTAAAATTCGGGCGCTTTGTCTTTTTTGGGGTCGAAGTTTGCCGCCCCGTTTAACCAATCGCTCCAATCACTGCTCATAGACCTTTTCTCCTTTTGTTTTACGGTAAGTATTTAGTAGGTAGTTGATACTTAGAGAAAGAATTCGCCCGTCAGACACACAACAGTTGATAAAAATCCGAAGGAAGTAGAAGTTCGTCTTCACGACTGAGGATTTTTATCAAACGTAGTGTGTATCACGGGATGAATTCTTTCTCTAAGCGGCTGCCGAATAGGCAGCTGCCTAATCGCACAATAGTTGCGCCGTAGCGTATCGCGGTTTCGTAATCGCCGCTCATGCCCATAGAAAGCTGGGTAATGTGCGGGTCGCGGGCTTTGTACGCGCTGAAAATTCCGTTCATTTGCGCGTACAGCTTTTCGGGCGCGTTTATGGGCAGCACGGGCATAAAGCCGTTTATACGGATATGCGGCAGCTGCTTGCAGTAGGTATACAACGCCTCGACTTGCTGCGGCAATACGCCGCTTTTAGTATCCTCGCAGCCTGCGTTGATTTCGATAAGAATGTTGGTTTGCACCCCTAACTTTGCGCTTTGCTTTTCTATCTCGTCCGCAAGCGCAATTCGGTCTACGGAATGAATTAGGGCGGTTTTTCCGATAAGGCTTTTAACCTTGTTGGTTTGCAAGCTTCCAATAAAGTGCCACGTAACGCCGCACACCCCGTCTGCTTTGCTTAAAAATTCCTGCACGCGGTTCTCGCCTGCCAAAGTAATCCCGCACTGAGCCGCTTGATTGATGTATTCGGCGTTTACGGATTTAGTGGCGGCTAAAACGGCAACCGAATCAACAGGGCGGCTTGCCTGCATGCAAGCGCGCGCAATGTTTTGCTTAATTAGTTTAATATTTTCTTGTATCTGCGTCAAGCCTTTTTTTGCTCCTTACCCGCTAGGGGAATTTACCGATAAAATGATATGGTTTACTATTTTGTCCGCGATTTCTATTCCCGCAGCTTCGGCGGCTTTAAAATACGCGTTTGAGTTGGCCTCTAAAAAATAATACTGCCCGTTTTCTTCTAAAAAGTCGATTGCGCCGAAATCCAATCGGAGGGCTTTTGCGGCGGTTTCGGATAAGTGTTTAAGGCTTTCAGTAAGGGCGGTAATTTCGGTTTTGCCGCCTGTCGCCGCATTCGCCGTAAACGAGGCAGTGTTGGTGCGCTTAAACGCCGCTATCGCCTTGCCGCCTACGGTATACACGCGTATATCCTCGCCGCGCTTGCCGATAAGCTTTTGATACTGGTGCGGGATATACAGCAGGCGTTTATGCGCGGTTTCTAGCTGTGCGCGGGTTTTTATAAGCGATACTTGTTTGCCCAAACTTCCTATGTTTTGCTTAACAATCAGCGGATAGCCGAACGCATTTTCTACAAGGCTTAATAAGTTTTTATCGGCACACGGCGCGGCTGCTGCATATTTAAGCGGGGCAAAAACGGTTGGGATTAGCGGAATATGTGCTTGGGATAAAAGCACGTAGGTTTTGCTTTTATCGTCGCAGTGTTCTAACGCGAATGAATTATTAAACACGCGCACGCCGCTTTGCTCTAAGCATTTTGCCAAAACAACGTCTTTATCCCAAAAGATAACAAAATCGATTTCGGGCAGTTTGGGTGCGCCGCCGAACTGCGCATATACAACAGGGCTGTGCAAACAAACGCCGCGCTTAGAAAAGCACTCGGTAAGACGGGCTTGCACATAATCTTGGCCTTCGTCTGTATAATACTTGTTAAAGAGTAACGCGCCTTTCAAAACATGCTCCGCCTAATCGAAGTGCTGCCGACTAATCAGCACTTCCCTACTCTATAATACAACAAAAAAGTTTTTTTTGCAAGCATTTCTAAAAAGAAAACAGCTGTTTTAGGATTAGACAAAAACAGCTGTTTAAAAATGGTTTACCTATAGCTTAAGGATACAAGCTCTGCTTAATTAAAAAACAAAGCTCCAAGGGGCAAGGTCTTGACCTAAAACAAACACGATAACGTCAACTCCGTTTCTTTGCACAGTATAGTTTGCACCATACCATGTTGCGACATCCTGCGCCGTAGCAATGTCGGGGCAATCAAATAAAATAAAGAATCGGTTGCTTGCAATAATGTATTCGTAATCTATGCCAAAGTCTTCAAGCTCTGCTAAAATGTCTGTAATGGGGTCTGTATTTACCGAATGAGGATTAAGATAATAACCCGCCGCTTGATACGCACGCAAAATTTCTACGTTGCGGCTGTTTGCGCTTTCGGGGCCGAATACATATTTCCAAGGGACAAAATCCCAACCTATCAAACAAATTATAGCGTTTGCGCCATAAATTCTAAAATCAAAATATTCGTCAAACTCTTCAAAAAGCCCTATAACAAACGCATTGGCAAGCTGGGCGGACGGCGCATCGACCAAAACAAATATTCTGCGCGGGCTTGCATTGGCAGGGCCTAGGATAAAGTCGAAGTCGTAGCCTAATAGTAAAAACTGATCAAAATATTCAGCAGCTATACGCGTTTCTGCTGTTTCAATATTTAAGACGTAGCCTGCTTTGACGTATGCGTCTAAAACGGTTTGGTTTTCCGATTTAACCGCGATAGGAATTTCAACCGAAATGCCGCTGTGCGATACGGTAATTTTTTCGTCCGCTGCCGTTAAAGCGCGGGACGGACTGACGGTAAAAGAGGTTACCTTTCGGGTAGTACCGTCTTCTAACGTGCCGGTAACCACCATGCCGGCTTTGTCAAACGTTTGCCCGATTGCGTATGCGGTTTTAAAATTGCCGCTTACTTCAAGCTCTACTACCTCCGAAGTGGTGAAGCACGCGGCAGCCGACAACGCAAACGCTATAACAAGCATTAGCGGAAACAAAACTCTTGCAATTTTTTTCATAAATCATTCTCCTTTTTGGTTGTCGTTTAAATTTTAGTTTGCAACCTAACTAATATTATACGGCAAAAAAATTTAAAAAGCAAGCAAAAATTGCAAAGTTTTTTTTCGAATTTTATCGTACAAAAGTATTATTTTACTTTAACAGATTTTTTAGGTGAATTTTTTGCGCTTGATGTAGGTGGTGTGGAGAATGTCGTGTGCTTTGTGGCTGCCGGGTTTGCCGAAGTAATCTTTATAGAGGGCTTTGATTACGGGATTTTCGTGGCTTTTGCGCAAGTTGGCTCTTTTATCTTTATTGTATATCGTTTTAGCGCGCTCGATGCGCAAATCAGTTTGGTTGCGCACATTGGCGGATTGAATAGGCTGTCCGCCGCCGTTGACACAGCCGCCGGGACAAGCCATAACTTCTATCATATGGTAGTTGGATTTACCTGCCTTAATTTCGTCCATGATGATGCGTGCGTTGGCAAGCCCCGAAACTACGCACACCTTAACCTCTGTTTCGCCTAATTTAACGGCGGCCTCTTTAATGCCCTTTGTACCGCGCACCGCTTTAAAATCTACGTTTGCAAGCGGTTTTCCCGAAACGGTTTCGCTTAATGTGCGCAGTGCGGCCTCCATTACGCCGCCAGACGCGCCGAAAATTAACCCCGCCGTACTGCCCTCTCCTACGGGAGAATCGAAAGGCGCGGATTTTATGGCTTTAAAATCTATGCCTGCGGACTTGATTAGCCGCGCAAGCTCACGCGTGGTGAGTACCGCATCGATATCCGCAAAGCCGGAGGCGGCTTGGTTAGCGCGCATGCGCTCGTACTTTTTTGCCGTACACGGCATAATAGAAACTACGCGGATTTTGGAAGGGTCGGTTTTAGTTTTTTCGGCATAATACGTTTTCATAACCGCGCCGAACATTTGCTGCGGCGACTTGCACGACGAAAGGTGCCCTAGCAGCGCGGGGTAATTAAATTCTATAAAACGCACCCAACCGGGGCTGCAACTGGTAATCATGGGCAGCTTGGCGGTAGTGTCTTTTAGCCGTTCAAGCAGCTCCGCGCCCTCCTCCATGATGGTTAAATCTGCCGTCATGTCGATATCGAATACCTTAGAAAAGCCTAGCATTTTAAGCGCGGCAACCATTTTGCCCTCGCTGTCCGCGCCGATTTGTCCGCCGAATTCCTCGCCTAAAGTAACGCGGACGCTGGGGGCCGTGCCTACGATTACGGTTAAATCGGGGTCTGCGATATATTCTAAAACCTTTTGCGTATCGTCTTTTTCGGAAAGCGCGCCTGTCGGACAAACCGTGATACATTGTCCGCAAGCCACACACGGCGTTTCGCCCAACGGCTTATCAAACGCACAGCCAACGTAGGTATTAAAGCCGCGGCTGCTTGCGCCGATTACGCCTACGCTTTGAATTTCGTGGCACGCGCCGATACAACGGCGGCACAGCACGCATTTGTTGTTGTCGCGCACGATGTAGGGATTGTTATCCTCTACCTCGAATTTTAACATCGCGCCCTCGTAGGCGGTTTCGTCGCAGTTGAATTCTTTGCTTAAATTTTGCAGCTCGCAATTGCCGCTGCGCACGCACGAAAGACATTTTTTATCGTGGTTAGAAAGTATCAATTCTACCGTGGTTTTGCGGGAGGCGCGAATTTTTTGCGTGTTGGTTGTTACCTCCATTCCGTCTGTTGCAACGGCGGAACACGCGGTTACTAAGCTGCGCGCGCCTTTTACCTCTACCACGCATACGCGGCAAGAACTGTCTTGACAGACGTCCTTTAAATAGCACAGCGTAGGAATGTTAAAGCCCGCCGCTTTGGCTGCCTCTAAAATGGTTGCGCCCTCTGCCACCGTTACGGGCGTGTTGTTAATGGTTAATGTAATATTTTTCATAAAGCTTGTATCTCCTTAATCGGCGGTTGGATTTTATTTAGAAATCGCGCCTTTTTTGCACGCGCCTACGCATGCGTCGCACTTAATACACTTAGCCGTATCGATGACGTGCTTGCCTTTAAGCTCGCCTATAATGGCGTCTACGGGGCATACGCGCTTGCACAGCGTACAGCCGATACATTTTTCGGGAATAATAGTATAGCTGACTAACGCCTTACATACGCCTGCGGGACATTTTTTGTCGCGCACGTGCGCAACGTATTCGTCGCGGAAATATTTTAGCGTAGAAAGCACGGGGTTGGGCGCGGTTTGCCCCAGTCCGCACAGCGAATTATCTTTAATGTAGTGGCTGAGTTGTTCTAGTTTATCTAAGTCGGACAGCTCGCCCTTGCCCTCGCTGATGCGCTCTAATATTTCGTATAAGCGTTTGTTTCCGATTCGGCACGGCGTACATTTGCCGCACGATTCTTCTTCGGTAAACTCTAAGTAGAATTTAGCGATATCTACCATACAGTTTTCCTCGTCCATAACAATCAAGCCGCCCGAACCCATCATGCTGCCTAAGGCAATAAGGTTGTCGTAGTCTATGGGGGTGTCGATATGGCTTGCGGGAATACAGCCGCCGCTAGGGCCTCCCGTCTGCGCGGCCTTAAACTTTTTGCCGTTAGGGATTCCGCCGCCGATTTCTTCGATTACCGTGCGCAGTGTAGTTCCCATAGGAATTTCTACTAAGCCCGTATTATTGATTTTTCCGCCTAGTGCGAAAACCTTAGTGCCTCTGCTTTTTTCGGTGCCTATCGCGGCAAACCACTCTGCGCCGTTTAAGATGATTTGCGGAATGTTGCCTAAGGTTTCTACGTTGTTAATTAGGGTAGGCTTATCGAATAAGCCTTTAACGGCAGGAAAAGGAGGACGTTGGCGCGGCTCTCCGCGTTTGCCCTCGATACTGCGCAAAAGGGCTGTTTCTTCGCCGCAGACGAATGCGCCCGCGCCTAAGCGGATTTCTATATCGAAAGCGTGGCCTAAGCCCATCGCGTTTTTGCCTAAAATTCCGTATGCGCGCGCTTGCTTAATAGCAATATCTAAACGGCTTACCGCAATCGGATATTCTGCGCGTACATATACATAGCCTTTATCCGAACCTACCGCGTAGCCCGCTATCATCATGGCCTCGATAATAGACTGCGGGTCGCCCTCTAATATCGAACGGTCCATAAACGCGCCGGGGTCGCCCTCGTCGGCGTTGCAGACTACATATTTTTGCTTGCCCTTAGCCTCTAAGCAAAACTGCCATTTAAGCCCCGTTAAAAAGCCGCCGCCGCCGCGTCCGCGCAAGCCTGACGCCTTAATGCAGTCGATTACCTGTTGGCGCATCATTTGCGTTACGGCCTTTTCGTACGCGCTGTATCCGTCGTAGGCAAGGTATTCATCGATGTCTTCGGGGTCTATCAGTCCGCAGTTTTTTAAAACAATGCGCTGCTGACTTTTATAGAATGCCGATTCGGCTATGGATTTATTCACGCCCTTTTCGCAGGTATCCGTGCCTAAAAGACGCGTAACAATGCGCCCCTTTAAAATATGCTCGGACACAATTTCTTTAACGTCCGACACCGATACGGGGCCGTAAAACGCGCCTTCGGGATAAATAACTACAATCGGGCCTTTGGCGCAAAGCCCGAAACAACCCGTAAAAATCAGCTTGATTTCTTGCTCGATGCCCAAAGCTGCCGCTTCTTTTTTAAATTCGTCCATGATTAGCTTAGACTGACCGCTTACACAGCCCGTTCCGCCGCAAACCAAAATATGCGCTCTTTCCCGCATTTATTTTTCCCCCTTGTCGGCAATAGCGTAGGTGTAGGTATATTCCTGAATAGGTTGTCCGCTTAGCACGTGGCTTTTAAATACCGCGCGCATTTTATCGGGGTCCATCAGAACATAGGTAACCTTTTCTTTTCCGGGGAAAAACACCTCTACAATCGGTTCGTACGCGCAAATGCCTACGCAGCCCGTCTGCCCCGCTTTTACGTTGCTAAGCCCCGATTTTGCCGTTTCCTCTGTTAAGGCGGCTAACACGGCGCGCGCGCCCGCAGCAATACCGCACGTTGCCATGCCTACCACCACGCGGATATCGTTGCCGCCTGCTTGTTCGCGGCTTTGAATTTGCGATTTCATGCGCTCGCGGATTGCTTGTAATTCTTCTAAGCTTTTCATATATGGTTTCCTCCGTTAAGGTTTTTTACGTTTTCGTCAATTAAGTCTTTAAGGTACAGTAAGACGGTTACATCCGACAAATCGTCCTCGCCCAGCGCGTCTTTTACGGCTTTCGTGCAAAACTCGTATGCGCCCGCGTCGGTGCGGTAGATAAAGGTAAAATCGGTTTCGGGTGCGCCGCCTATCATGGTTATCACCGTTTCGGCCATGTCGCCTAACGGCGGACGGTCGATGTGCGATATTTTAAATGTGGCGGTTACGCGCGTGCCTTTGCCTAGCTTACTTTCTATCTGCAAGCTGCCGCCGCTGTTTTCGGCAGCCATGCGGTACAGCGGAATGCCCATGCCTACTCTGCGCGTGGTGCGCGTGGTGGCAAACGGGTCGGACAGCCTTTTTAAAAGTTCTTCGTCCATGCCGTGTCCGTCGTCGGTTATGGCAACGGTTAATACATCGCGCACAAAATCTGCCGTAACTTCCAGCGTAACGGTTTTAGCAAGCGCACGCGTAGAATTGTTGGCGATATCCAAAATATGCAAGGATAATTCCGTCACCCATACATTATAAACAAATATGCGCCGCGCCGTCAACTTAAACGCATACGGTTTTTAAAATTATGTTTAGTTGCACCTCAATTTTTATATGGGTGCGGACACATTTTTCTTTACGGTTTTTTTGAAATGTTTTATTAGCAATATCAGCGATGTAAGCGATACCGTTAAAATCAAACCGAAAAGCCAAATAGCCCAAATATACCAGCCTAAAAGAACAAGCACTAAAAGTAATGCTAAAAAATTTATAAAGCTGACCGCTGTATAAAAGATGCTAATTATCAAAAACGTAATATGCCATGCGTATTGCGCGCCGTATTTTTTGCATAGTACACATAAAGAAGGAGTAACCGCGCATACGGCGGCAGCTAATGCAAGAATCGGTAAAATATCTATCCAAAGCCCGACTATAAAATGCACAATCAGCCAAGTTAAAGCGATTATAGTCAACGCGGCCGCCGCGCTGCTTTTTAATATCAAAGCCCTTTTAGAGGTTGTTTTGTTGGTTGCAACGGCATTTTTTCTTTCGGAAAATTTAATTAGCAGTAAAATAGAATCCGCCGTGAAAAAAATTACGGCCGCGATATGGAAACAAAACGCGCTTATTACAAGCGGATGCGATATGTACATGCTATAATACCAAAGCGCGAACGGGGTTACGCCTATTAGCCCGCACAAAACCACGCTGATAAGGTACGGCTTTACGCGTTTATATTTTATACATACCGCAACAACATACAATGCGGCACATACCGTTGCGGGCAGCCATACCCACAACAATAAAGGCGCAAGCTCCGTGCGCATGTGCGTAACATAAATCGTTAAAAGAAATATTCCGATAAAACCAAGCAACACTTTTAACGCAAGAATAACATATTTTTGAATGTTTTTTTCGTTTCTATATCCATCTTTTAACCCCCTATTCTGCTATGCGTTGTTAAGATTATAAATAATATTTAAGCCGCGCAAGGTTAGTGTGCGGTCGTATTCATTTATAATGGCCGAACGTTGGCCTACAAGCTCGGATAAACCGCCGGTTGCTATTACCTTTGCCTCGCCTGTTTCGGCTTTAATTTTTTGGATAAGGTATTCGATTACCCCGACGTAGCCGTATAAAATACCCGACTGCATATTAAGTATGGTGTTTTTATTAACCACGGCGGGCGGAAAGGTAAGCTCTACTTTGGGCAGACGCGCCGCCGTAGTAGAAAGCGCCTCGCTGGCGTTTTTAAGCCCGAAGCTGATAGGCCCGCCTAAAAATTCGCCCTTTTCGGTAATTACGTTAAAGGTGGTTGCCGTGCCGCAATCTACTAAAATGCACGGCCCGCCGTAGGTGTAGTACGCCGCCACGCTGCCTACTATCCTGTCTGCGCCTACCTCTTTGGGGTTATCGTACTTTATGTTAAGCCCGCACTTTATGCCGCTGCCCACAATGAGGGGCTTACGGTGCGTGTAGTGCGTTATCATATGCTCGATGGTATAGATAAGGTTGGGATTGACCGAACTGATAATAACGCCCGTAATGTCTTTGGGGGTGATTTTTTGCGCGGCAAACATAATACTGCGCAGCAGCATCCAGTATTCGTCGCCCGTTTTAGACTTGCTAGACGAAAGACGCATGCTGTCTAGCAGCTTATCCTGCGAAAACAGCCCTACCTTTATGTTGGTGTTGCCGATATCAAAAACCAGATTCATGCGGTTTTGCCTCCTTTTGTTCGGGGTCTTGTTGAGGTGGGTCTTGTGTGTTGTTGTTTTGCGGGTTATTGTTTTGAGGGTCAAGGCCTTGTTGAGGCGGGTCTTGTGTGTCGGGGTCTTGTTCTTCGTCGTCTTGCGTATCGGGAATTTGCGTTAATTTGGGGGCAAAGCCGCCTATTTTTAACGCCTTTCCTGCGGTTAAACAAAGCGTAGGAATCAATAGATTTACTGCTACTAATTCCGCCGCACCCATACCGATTAGCAAAGGCACTGCCGCGATTGCGGTAGTTTCTCCTATCGGGAAAGAGGGCAAAAACAACACCAGCGCGGTAATTACTAATACAGAGTTGGTTAACACCCCTACGGTTGCCGCGATGTTGTACGGCAAAACTCTGCTTACCCTTCCGCTGCCCTTAAAAAGTTTTTTAGCACCCCAAAAGGCCAATGAGGCAAACAAGCCTACCAGTATGCGCGGAAGTATCATAATGGCCGAAAGCACGGCAAAAATTTCTAAGGAGTGGCCGCCTAACAGCATTGAATACATTAAGCATACGCACCCTGCAAATACGCCCACGATAAGCCCGTGCTTGTATCGGTATGAACACGCCACAAAAAGTACAGGAATTAAAAACGCCGCTACGGGCATCCACGCCAGCGCAAACATCAGCGCGACGGCTACGGCGCAAACCGTAATATCTTTGGATTTAATTTTCATAATGCTTTTCTCCGTGTAGACGCCCGAATTTTTTGAGGGGTCGCCTCTTGCTTGAAATTTTACTATACTGTACGGTTCGAAAAAAAATCCGTTCCCGTCAAAATTATTATAGCATAGGTGTATGGATTGCGTCAAGCGTATACAAACAACACAGGGGGACGGAGTAATGTGCTATTTTCTATAATAGCACATTACTCCGTCCCCCTGTGTTGGTCCCCCTGTGTTGGCATAAAAAAACCCCGCCATTAGATTAAGGCGGGGTCGGGCCGTAGCCCAGTATGAAAGTGGTTTATTTGCAGCAGACTTCTTTGCCGCCGCCGCAGAAACAGCTTAGCAGAATAAGTAATAAGAAAATTTCGCAGCAATCGTTTCCGCAGTCTTTGCGACCGTGGCCGAACCCGAATCCGCCGCCGCCACCGCCGCAGCAGCATAACAGAATGATAATCCACCACCAGTCAAAGCCGCCGTTGCATCCGCAATCATTTCGGAACATGGTTTTTTCCTCCTTTAAATAATTCTGGCGCACCCAAAAATAAATGCTGCTGCCAACCGTTTCTCCGTCCGCTAGAAACGGTTGCAGCCGCCGCCACGCCGCTGCCTTGTTTTTTAATACACGGCAAAACGTGCGTTTTTTTCTTGTGTGCGCCGAGAGGCTGTTGTCAGCCCCGGTTCATTTGCGCCCCGCAGGTAAACAGATATATCCTATTTCATAGTATGTATAAAGGGCTAAGTTGTGCGGAAAATATATAAATTTTTCTAAAAAAATGCAATCGAAAAAACAAGGAGTGTGCCTAGATGTACACAACTGAGGCGGCGCGGTAGACGCAAACGCAAATGCGGCGATGGATAAGCTTTTATTAGCGGATTTTAATGTGCGCTTCTCTAAGCTGCTGCTCAGAAACTTCGCCGGGCGCGCCCAACAATAAGTCTTGCGCGTTAGCATTAAACGGAAAAGCAATTACCTCGCGGATATTTTCTTGGCTTGATAGCAGCATAACTATGCGGTCTAAGCCGGGTGCCATGCCTGCGTGCGGCGGTGCGCCGTAATGAAATGCCTCGTACAATGCGGGAAATTTTTGACGCAAATCGTCTTCGGTATAGCCTGCAAGCTGAAACGCTTTTTTCATAACATCGGGTTTGTGGTTGCGCACCGCGCCGCTAGAAAGCTCTACGCCGTTGCATACGATGTCGTACTGATATGCCAAAATTTGCAGAGGGTCTTTATCCCACAGCGCGCTAAGCTCGCCTTGCGGCATAGAAAAGGGGTTGTGCGTAAACTCTATCTGCCCCGTTTCGGGGTTTAGCCCGTACATCGGGTAATCTACAATATAGCAAAATTCAAAACGCGACGTATCTATAAGATTTAATCTTTGCGCAAGCTCGGTGCGGATTTGCCCCGCCAGCTTGTCTACCGTGTCCGCGCCGTCGCTGATAAAAAACAGTACGCCGTTGGGCTTTAAATTAAACCGCTTTAACAATTCTTGCTGCTGCGGCTCGGATAAAAACTTGACAATCGGCCCTTTTAAGCCATCGTTGTGCCGCGCGATATAGCCTAAGCCTTTCATGCCGATAGACAGCGCGAATTCTAACATTTTTTCAAAAAACGATTTGCTTTGCAAGGCGCAGTCCGCAACAGCAATTCCGCGCACGGGCTTACTCTTGAACGGCGCGAAATCCACCGATTTAAAAAAGTCGGAAAGGTCGCGGATAAGCAGCGGGTTACGTAAGTCGGGCTTGTCCGTTCCGTAAGTAAGCATGCTTTCGGCGTACGGAATGCGGCGGAAAGGCGTTTTAGATATCTTTTTGCCCGCGCCGAACTTTTTAAACACCTTGCTTAACAACGTTTCGCCTACTTTTAAAACGTCCTCTTGCGTAGCGAACGCCATTTCAAAATCTACCTGATAAAATTCGCCTGGGCTGCGGTCGGCACGCGCGTCCTCGTCGCGGAAGCACGGCGCGATTTGAAAATATTTATCAAAGCCCGACGTCATAAGCAGCTGCTTAAACTGCTGCGGGGCTTGCGGAAGTGCGTAAAATTTTCCGTGATGCTTGCGGCTGGGCACTAGATAATCTCTTGCGCCTTCGGGCGACGATGCGGTTAGGATAGGCGTTTGAATTTCTAAAAATCCCATGCGTTCCATTTGACTGCGGATAAATGAGGTTATGCGGCTGCGCAGCACCATGTTTGCGTGAACGCGGGGGTTTCTTAAATCTAAAAAACGGTATTTTAGGCGCAAATCCTCACGCGTGGCATCGCTTGCGCCTACCTCAAACGGCAGCTTAGCGGGCGCGGGGCTTAAAACCTCTATGCTTTGCGCCTTTAACTCTACCCTGCCCGTTGCAAGCTTAGGGTTGACGGTATCGGAAGTGCGTTCGCGCACGGTACCCGTAACCGAAATAACGCTTTCTTTGGACGGTAAATTTACGTTTTCATCGCTGAACACTACCTGCGTAACGCCGTAATGGTCGCGCAAATCTACAAACGTAACGCCGCCGTGGTCGCGCACGGTGTCTATCCAGCCTGCTAATACAACGGTTTCGCCTACGTGGACGGATGTTAATTCATTACAATTTTTTGTTCTGTACATATCCGAAAGTATACAAAAAGTTTGGCGTAAAGTCAAGTGTTTTTTGCGGGTTTTGGCGGCGCGGAAATTTCTATTTGACCTAAGAAAAAAATTGCGCTATACTGTATGCCATGCAGGATGAGTTTACAATCGCACCCGTTTTTGTACCGCTGCTGACGGACTGGTACAAGCAAAACGCACGGGCTTTGCCGTGGCGCGAAACACCCGCTAACCCCTACCGTGTGTGGGTGTCGGAGATTATGCTGCAACAAACGCGCGTACATCAAGCAATAGGTTATTTTGAACGGTTTACAAAACGCTTTACGGACATTGCAAGTTTAGCCGCCGCCGATGAGGGTGAGGTTTTAAAGCTGTGGGAAGGTTTAGGCTATTACAGCCGCGCACGCAATTTAAAGCGGGCGGCTGAAACTGTTGCAGCTGAATACGGCGGACAGCTGCCCGCAGATTATAACGCAATCCGCCGATTAAAAGGCATAGGCGATTACACCGCCGCCGCACTATGCGCAATTTGTTTTAATATGCCCGCAGCAGCCGTAGACGGCAATGTTTTGCGCGTGATTACCCGCGTATGCGCCAGTGAGGCGGATATTGCAGACCCCAAAACTAAGCGCGTTATTGCCGCCGCTTTGCGCCCGCTTTACGAAACCGCGCAAAATCGCGGCGAACTGTTGCAAGCCATGATGGAATTAGGCGCGCTGATTTGCACGCCGAAGCCGAAATGCGGCGCGTGCCCTCTACTAAAAATTTGCAAAGCGTACGCATTAGATGCAAGTCAAAGCTTTCCCATAAAATCTGCCAAAAACAAAAAAACGCGCCATAACCTTACCGTTTGCATCGTACAATGCGGACACACTTACGCACTGCGCAAACGCGGCGCGCACGGGTTGCTTGCAGGGCTTTACGAATTTATAAATTTTGACGGTCATTTAAGCGAAAGCGCGGCAATAAAGGCCTTAAATGCCGCAGGGCTTACTAACCTATGTTTGTGCGGAGAAAAAACCGCTTCGCATATTTTTACGCATAAAATTTGGGACATGCGCGTGTATTATTATTCTTGCCAAAAGCAAGAAGGCTTTTTTTTATGGGAAAATCCCGCAAAGGTTGCCCTACCCGCCGCGTTTAAAAAATTGTTGACAAACCAACCCGATTTGTAATATACTAAACTTCGGGCTGTCGTTTGCGGAGGTGGCGGAATGGCAGACGCGCTAGTCTCAGACGCTAGTGGTTAATTCTCGTGTGGGTTCAAGTCCCATCCTCCGCACCATGAAAACCCCGTAAAAATAAAATTTTTACGGGGTTTTCAATTAAATTTTTCCCTATCGGGAAAAGTGAAATTTGTGCCAAAAGGCACAAGTGAAATTGCCTATGGCAATGAAATTGTGCCTTGCGGCACAGTTACGGATAGATTATAGGAAAAATTTAATTTCACTGATTGCCGTCAAGGCAATCAATTTCACTCGAACGCAAGTGAGAATTTCAATGCCATAGGCAATTTCACTTTACTTTTCACAAGATTGCAACTATAATTACAGCATGGAAAAAAGTCAGCTTATTGAAAAATCTAAAAGATTTGCTATTATGTTTTTTCCACCCAACCCACTCAGTGAGTGTTAAAACGAATTTAGTCTAAATCCGTATGTAACCTATACTTTCCGCAAACTGTACATTTGAATAAATGTCCTTCAAGTGAAGAGTTTTCTGTCATTTGAATTAACATATTATCAATTTCTTCTATGGTCATAGGCATTTGCTTGTAGTAAAATGTTTTTGATAAGTCGGTTCTAACCTGTTTATAAATACCCATTTTCATTAAATCTGCAATATAAACTTGTCCAATATACATACAAGGCGTTTTACAATGCGATAGCCACTCTTTTTCTTGAATAGTCGTAAAAGACGGGGTTCTATACATAATCTCTTCGGTTATTGCCTTGTCAGCTGTTCTGTTTGCAATAGAACTTTTGTCCGTAAACGCACCGCCGAATTTTTTTATAGCTTCGCCATTTGCAATACAATAAAGGCATAAATTGTTTATATCGGCAAAATCTCCTTTTGCGTCCATATATCCGTCTATCCCTGCTATATAACTATATTTGTCAACTTTCCCGCAACACTCACAAGGCACAGAACTCTCAACAACCGATGGCGTTCTTAGTGGGTTAGGAAAAAACTTAAATGTCGGGTATTCGGACGGATATTCTATATCTTTTAGCAAATAAGGGTTTGGGTCTTGCAATGCCTCTTTGTATAATTCCTCAATGGTTTTTTTGGGGGCAGACGGTTTTAAATCTCTTGTAACAAATTTTATCATTGCACCACTCTTTACGCATTCCATACAAAAAAACCTATTAGGACTTTCGTCATTGAAAGAAATTGTGTTTGTTGTAGATTTACCGCATAACTCACATTTAGTATCCGCTTCTTTCTTTTTCCTTTTGAAAAGGTCAAAAAATCCCATTTAGACACCTCAATAATCAGATTGTTTAGATTATAACATTTTCTAAATTTAAAATCAAGCAAATTAATTTAATGTATTAAAAAGGCTTGCGCGGAGGGTGCCTTGCAAGCCTTTTTGGAGAATTTTTTAAAACAAATCGGAATGTGTGCCTGTTCTGGTAAATAATAAAATAAGTCTTCCTTTGTCAACTATCCAACAAAGCAGCCAGTCGGGCTCTATATGACATTCTTGAACTCCTGCATATTTTCCTTTTAACGTATGCTCACGGTGCTTTTTATCTAACTGTTTGCCCTCTGCAAGCAGCTTGATAATAGTTTGCAGCTTAACCATATCCTTGCCGCGCTTTTTAAGTTTTTGATAATCTTTTTCAAACTGGTTAGAAAAAATTACTTGATATTTCATTTGTCAAGCTCCGCAAACATATCGTCTACATTAGAAAAGGTTTTTAGGTTGGGGTCTGCAAGCATTTGTCTTGCCTGTAAAAGAGCCGCCTCGGTCTCGGCGTTGTATCTTGGTCTAGCTAACTTAAAGGGAATGCCTTGGTTGAAAACAATCTGACGATAATAGATATTTATGGCATCTGTGGGCGAAATTCCCAAATCACTTAGCACCGATTCGGCGTTTGCTTTTAACTGCGCATCAATTCTTGCGTGAACGGTTCCTGTGTTAGACATTTTTTTACCTCCGCTGTATAGGATATGTATAGTATAGCAGATTATTTAACCCTTTGCAACATTTTTTTTGAAATTTAATATTTTTTTGCTGTTTTGTGTTGCAATGTTTAAAAAAAAGGCTTGCGCGGGGGCATGAAAAAACCCGTAAAAATAAAAATTTTTGCGGGGTTTTTCAATTAAATTTTTCCCTATCGGGAAAAGTGAAATTTGTGCCAAAAGGCACAAGTGAAATTGCCTATGGCAATGAAATTGTGCCTTGCGGCACAGTTGCGGATTGATTTATAGAAAAAACTGCAAAAGCAGATTAGCAACTGTTGCAATGTATTTAAAAAGACTTGCGCGGGGGTTGCCCTTGCAAGCCTTTTTTGGGTTTGGTTAGTGAATTTTTGGGGGTGGATTAGGGTCGGGTTGCCGCCCAGTTTAGGTCTGTAACGTTTACCGTGCCGGGGATATTTGAGGGGTTGCCTGCAAAACGTTGATTCTCGCGCCCTCCGTATACAGTGCCTGTAATGGTCATAAAGCCTTCGGAACCGGAAAGAGTACCGTAACTGGCAATCGTCCAACCGACAATTCCTCCGCGGTCGTTATTGTTCCAATTTGTGTTGGTAATTTCGATATCCACTACCGCCGTTACTTGGATAGTGCCGTTTACAACTCGGGTTCTGCCGGAGTTTAACGCATCATAGGTAGCTTGCGGCGCAGATTGCGTCATATTAGCTTGGTTAGGAGCTTGGGTAATCTCACCAAAAAGCCCGCCTTGACGATTGTTTCCTGCCGTACCTGTAATGCGTACTGTGGCATTTAGGTTTTCGATTATTATAATATTGCTATCCCCTTGTACGCTTCCGATAAGTCCGCCCCAGCGTTCTGCCGCTGAGTCATTTAGCGTTATGTCTAACACAAAGTTCCTTGACAATAAATAACCGCTAGTGTTTAGACCGATTGCGCCGCCGAAGTTTTGGAAATTACCATTGCCGTATATCGTGCCTTCAAACGAAGAGTTGTCTAAAATCAGTTCGCCTCTATCGTTCATAAACCCTACAAAACCGCCTTTCGGTCCGTTTGCTGTTGAGTGGATTACTGCGTCCTTCATGTGAACATTATTGATATAACCCATTCGTTCACCTTGCCATATTCTACCCGCTATAAAGCCGACATTAGTTCCGTTTCCAGCCGTCATAACAGGTCTGAGAAGCGTAAGATTTTGCACTCTGCCTACGCGGTCAATCGCCTTAGCACCGCTTTGAACTCCTAAATTGGTAAATAAGCCGTTGTTGCCTGTGCCGCCGTCTAAGCGGAAGTCTATAAGGCTTTTGTTGTTGCCCTCTAAAATGTGGGTAAACTCGAAGTTTGCGGCTGTCCACGCAGGCTCTTCGCTCGGCATGGTGATGTCGTTAAGCAAGTAAACGTGTTGATTTACATTTAGCGCGGCTCTAAATTCCGCCCACGTGCTTACCTCTGCAACGGTACGGCCGTCATCGGGTATAGGCTCATCGGCGCGGGCGGTTACGGTTACCGTTACCGTTGCGGTGCGGGGTTGGCCGTCTGAGGCTAAGCCTACGGTGGTTGCGGTAATTACTGTTGTACCTTCGGCTACTGCCGTAACCAGTCCGTCCGCGCTGACAGTGGCAAAACTAGGGTTGCTTGAAACCCATGTAACCGTTTTGATATCTGCGTCTATCGGGGCAACCTCTGCACTAAGCTGTGCGGTTCTACCTTGCGGCAGCTCTAACGCGCCGCCCGTTACCTCATCGCCCGTTACGGTAATGCCCGTTACAGGGATAGGCGTTTCTACGGTTATGCCTGTGATTTGCGCCCACGCGCCTTGATAGCCTACCCATACAGCCGTTGTATCGGACGGCAGACCTGCTAGCGGCGCACCGCCAGAAGAAAGCGATACGGTAAATTGGTCTGCTATATCCGAATTATAGGTTACTGCGCTTACCGAACCGAAGTTAAGGTCCGGCTGAATAACTAGGCCAGTTAGGTCAAAGGCCTCGTTTTCGAAGTAGTCTAGCTTAGTAGGCATAGAGGTTATGGCAATACTTGTAACCGATATAGGGGTTACTGTGATAGGGATAATAATGGTTTGGTAATGATACGATACCGTAATTTGCGTAACGGCGGGGGTTAGGCTTACGTTAAGCGCGGGGGTAAAGGTAAAGTCGCCTTCGTTGCCCGTGTATGCTACCGTAGCGGGGCCCGTCATACCTGCCGCATATGTTACGTCTAGCACAAGTCCTGCGGGGTTAAAGTTTTGGGTTGCGAAGTAGGTTACGGCGTGTGTACTGCCCGCATTAACCGTTGCACCCGTTACGCCGTTTTTGCGGCGGCTAAGCTGAATGGTGCTTTGGGCAATACCGCCGTCCCCTGTGGCGATAAGGTTGCCGTGACTATAATTGACACCGTTAAGTCCGATTTCATTGGTAAAGTCACCTACAATTGCACGTTGGTCTGCTAAATAGCCGTTACCCGTTTCGTTAAGCAACAGCGTAACGAGGGTAAACGTATTTTGGTGATTTGACTCCGTTCTGCCGAAAATACCGCCCATCCTATCTACGGTATTGGCGTAGTGGAATTCGATATCAACGTTAGTAAAAGTATTATTTAGCGGTTGCGTATGCAAGCCTATTACTCCGCCAATGTTGCTGCCGCCAGCCGCCTCCCATCGTGTAATGATTTTGCCGCCTGACATTTCGATACCCGTGCCGCCAAGAACCCGTCCCGCCAGTCCGCCACGATTGGTTCCGCTGTCTTTAAACGTAACATCTATCGTGCAATCGGTAAAGTCTAAGCGACGGTACACTAACCCGACAAAACCGCCGACGCCAGTGTTGTCGCTGCTACCAGTGGACTCGAACACCACCTCTACGTTACAATTTGTAAACGACATAACAGCGTCATCGTTCCAGCCGATAAGCGCGCCCGCATTAACAGCAGCGGTAGTGGTAAAGATAAGGTTTTTTACTGTAATGTTGTTGATTTGTCCGTTTCTGCCGAAATTTGAGATTAATCCCGCAGTACCCGTTGCGTTGATAACGGGATTTACAAAGGTTAAGTTTTCTACGCGTGAATTCGCATTATTCATGTTTGCGAAAAGCCCGCCTGTTGCGTTAAGATTACGGATTTCAAAGCCACCCCCATTGAATGCGCCGACCAAAGCACGATCAGCAGGCGCAAACGGAGTACCCGCAGTGGCGGAGGCGTCTGCGTGGCCTGTAAGTGTGTAGTTTGCGGCGGTTCTGTTATCGTTATCGGCCGTTTCGCCTGTTTGAGAATCGTCCGAACCTAGCAGATTGCCTGTTCTTAACCAGTGGCTTAGCCATGTCCAACGGATAGACGCCGCTTGGTTGGGATCTACCACCGTGACGGTGGCTACGTTGCTAGGGGTAGTGGCGATGGTGATGTTGTTTATAGGAGGATTGGTGTTGGTGTTGGTTACTTCTACATAATAGTAATAGGTGTTGTCTGCGTTGGCGGGTACGCTGTACGTATTGCTTGTTGCGTCTGCGATAGGCGCGCCGCCGCTGTTAGAGGCAGAAGTATTAGAGTACCATTGATAGCTTAGCTCTCCCCCGTCGGGCGAAGTTGCTTCTACCGTTAGTACGCGCGTGCCGCCTAAGTCTACCGAACCACTAAGGGGGTGTGTAGTTATTTCGGGCGCGGCGGCGTTGATTGCCGCGTCTGTTAGAGGGAATGTTACGGTAAAGACTAAGGTGCCGGCATTGTTAGAAACCCACACGGGCGCAATGCCGTGTACCGTAAAGCCTGCGATAGAGGCAGTATCGGTGTAGGAGGCAAATGTGCGGTCTATAATACCGGTTGCTGCCGCTGTGAGGGTTATGGTTGCGGTGTAGGCGGTATCAAAGCCGAAGTTTCCGCCGCCTGTAAACGCGCCGTCTGTCCATGCTAGGGCGGCGGTAAAGCCTGTGCCGTTGTTAATAGCGGTAGAGGGCGCGGCGTGTACCGCAGGGGCAACCACGCCTGTTATCGGCGCGGCATCTACGGGTTGCACATCGTTAGAGGTTTCGGGGAATGTTACGGTAAAGACAAGCTGTGTGCCGCTGTTGGATACAAATTCGGGTGCATTGCCGTTTACGGTAAAGCCTGCGATTGCGGCGGTATCGGCAAACACGCCTTTAAAGGTGTAGCCTGTGGCTGCTGTAAGGGTGATTTCTGCCGTGTAGGCGGTTGAGTAATCAAACGTTGCGGGGTTACCCTCCCACACTAAGGCGGCAGTAAAGCCTGTGCCGTTGTCGATATCGGTAGAGGGTGCCGCGTTGCCTATCGGGGTTATTACGCCCGTTAAGGGGCTGGCGGTTATGCGGGTGTTGATAATCAGCGTTACTTCTTTTACAAAGCCTGCGTCCGCGCCGTGTTCTAGCGTTTTTACGGTTAGGCGCACGGTTACGGTGCCGCTTGACTCGGCCTCAACGGAAAGGCTTTCGCCTGTGAGGTTAGGGCTAGAAACGGTAACCGCTGCTCCGTCTGCCTCCCATAAAATGCTTGCGTAGCGGTTTACGTCTGTGCCGTCTATAAATGCGGCAAAGGTAAAGGTGTCGCCGATGTCGCCGTAGAGGGTTTGGGCGGTGATGTCTGCATTTAGGCTGTTATGGATTTGAACATCATCGCTTACGGCAAAGTCAAACACTTCTACGGAGAAGAAGGCGGTAATTGCGCCTGCGCCGTACAGCGGATTATTAATAGTGTCCGCAGCCGTAACGGTAACGGTAAAGGTATCTGTTGCCGCTGCTGTATCGGCTAGGGTGATTTTTCCTGTTGCGGGGTCTATGGTTGCCATCGATGCAAGTGCATCCGTAGACCATACTACTCCTTGCGCTGCCGCAGCTGGTAGAACAGTAGCGGAAACGGTTGCTTCTTTAAACATGGCACTGCCGTTTGCGGCAAGGCGCAGGGTGTTGTTTGCCCAAATTCCGCCGTCTGCACTGCCCAACTCTATTTCTTCTACGGGTACTTTTACTGTAAGCGTTAAGCGCAGTTCTGCATAGGTATCGGTAGTGTTATCGGTAGTGAAACGCACGATAAACTTGCCTACTTGGATACCGCCTACTTCTTCGGTGCCGCCGTGCGCTAAGGCAAGGGGTGTAGTTAAGGCGAAAGCCGCGCCGCCAAAGCGGAACGAAACGCCTTGCAGAACGTCTTTGTCGGTGATTTCGATAATTTCTTCGTCGCCGTTATTATACACAACCTTAATTTCTAAGCCTTCGGGATTAAAGAGGTTGCCCGCGTAGTATTCTACATTAGGGCTTGCAAGCAGTTCGATAGACGCTACTTCTTTATAGTTTACGGTTAGGGCTTGGGCGGCGGAGGATATCGCACCGCTTAATCCGTAGTTATGCACCGCAAAAATTTGGGTGTCGCCTATTTTAAGCTGATAGCTGCTATTAACTTCGGTGTTGTCGGCAAGACGCAAGGATATATTGCGCCCCTCGCCCGTAAAGCTGTCAACGGCTACATTGTTATCAACCGAACCGTCGTTAAAGGTAACGGTTAGGCGGAGGTTTTGGGTGTTAAGGACATTGCCCTCGGTGTATACGTTATCGGGGAACGCCGCAAAGGCAATGGACGCAACGGCAACCGCCGCAACGGTGATTTCGTATTCGTCGTATTCTCCGCTTACGGTGTCGGTAACGATTACGTTAGCCGTGCCTACGCCTACGACGGTTACTAAGCCGTCTTGGTCTACTGTAATAACTGCCGCATTGCTGGTGCTCCATACAATATTTAATTGCGTTGCGTCTGCGGGGTCTAGCACGTAGGTAAATTGTGCCGTATTGTTTTCTGCCGTGCGCCCGTTTGCATCGGCGTAGAGGGTTAAGCCTGCTGTAAGGGGGGCTTCAAGCGCATCGCGGATAGATATATCGTCTACCAAAATAGGCGCGGCGGCTACGTTTACCGTGCGGTTATATTCGTGCACCGTGCTATTTTCGGCGCAGGTTACGGTAAGGCGCAGTACTGCACTGCCTGCGTTTAGCGGTTTAACGTATACGCTGCTGCCGTCTGTGCCACCGCTGATAACATCGCCCGTGAGGGTGTCGCCTATTTCGATTACGTTTGCAACGGAGGAATCGTGTATAGTCCATGCAAAGATATAGTCGGATGCGTTAGCGGGCACTACATGGGCAAGCGCTTGTACGGGTGCAAAGTTGTCTGTAAGGTCAAAGTTAAGGGTAAGCGGGGTTATAGAAACACTGCTTACGGGGATATACGGTACGGTGATGGTTACTTCTTCGTACACCGTGCTGTCGTCGGCGGCCGCAGCGCGTACCGTAAATACGCCTACGGTTTTAGCGGTAATTTCAACCGTGCCGTTGTTGATAGTAAAGCCGATAACGGCGGCGATGTTCGTTACGTCCTCGTCTTGTGCGTTGCGAACTGTCCAAACGATGTTTGTATTGGAGGCGGCGGCGTGGTTAGAAACCTGTGCCGTAAGGGTGTGCGTATCGATTTGCGGGGAGATGGGATTGACGTGTAAAGTGGCATTGCCGCCCGTAAGCGTTACGCCCGTTGCGGCTACCGTTACGTTTACGGTAATGTCGGCGGTTTTGGGGTGTCCGTGATTAGCGGCGGTAATGCGGACGGTTGCCGCGCCGTCTGCTGCGGCTGTAATAAGTCCCGTATCGCTGACAGAAACTGCCGTACCCGTCGTTACGCTGAAAGTAACGTTGTTGTCGCTGGGGGTTAGATTGGATGCGGTGGTAAATTCGTAGTTAAGCTGTTCGGTTTGGGCAACGCCGTCTTTATCTATACTTAGGGCAATCGGGCCTGCGTTGGTAAGCGCAACGCTTAATACCATTACACGCACGGTAACTTCTACCTGCGCCGAAACGCCGTTTTCTGCCGTAACGGTAATGATTGCCGTGCCTGCTTTAAGGGCGGTAAGATTGGCAACGATTATGCCGCCGCCCGCGTCCTCTTCACTGAGGGCAACTATGGTCGGGTCGGAGGATTCCCAATCCCAAACTAAGTTGTCGGTAACAGGTTGGTTGGCTTTGTTGTGCGGTTCTGCCACTAGCATATCGGTGATTTGATGTCCTGCGCCCGTAGCCAAACCGTCTGTGCCGCCGATTTGCAGCGTAAGGGCCGAAACATAGCCGTCTGCGAATTCGGAGAACATATCAAAGCCTGCAATGGCATCTGCATCTAGTTCTAACACCTTAACCGCAATGTTGGCGGTTTCGGTTACGCCGCCCTCTTGATACGTAACGGTTACGTTGTGCGGCATTTTTTCTATACCGTCCGTATCTTCTACGGCTAAGGAGGGGTTAAACGCGGGCATTACGTTATTAGAAAGCGTTGCTTGCGCCGTAACGTCTTGGGTTGCGCCGCCCTCGTAATGCGCCGTAACTACTAAGCCTGACGGGTTAAAGGCAGCGCCCTCGAAATATTCGGTTTCGAAATCGCCGCTTACTGTAATAGAGGAAAGCTGTGCGCTTTCGGCGTTTACCGTGATAGGCAAATCCGCACTGCGTGCCGTGCCGTTGTGCGTGTAGGTAACGGTGATTTTATCGTTTAGAGGAGTAAGTGCCGTAGTGAGATTGGGGTTGAATGAAAAGCCTGCCGCGTTCGCCGCGTAGGTGAAAACCTGCGTGGTGCTGTTAGACATGGTTGCGGTAATTTCTAAATTAGCGGGGTTAAAGAATTCGCCCTCTGCGTAAACGGTTTGAGGGTGCGGCTGATTGATTGCAATAGACGCAAGCGATGTTGTAGGCGGTGCTGTAACCGTTATGGCTTGCTGAACGGATTGGCCGCCGTATGTTATGGTTACGTTTTGCGTAGCCGACGTTAATATTGTAGAAAGGCTAGGCGTAAACGTAAAGGCGGATGCCTCCGCTGCGTAGGCAACGTCTTTTGACGTGCCGTCGCTTAGTGCGGCGGTTATTACTAAACCTGCGGGCGCAAAGGTTTCGCCCGAATTATAGCTAACTTTGTCGGGAGGTGTTTTAACGGTTATGCCCGTTACGTGGGGCGGCGGCTCGCGCAACGGCTTGCGGCAAGCGGTTAAAAAAACGCCGAACGCCAAAATCAAGCATAATACTACCGTAAAAATACTGCTTTTCTTTTTCATCATTAAAATCTCCTCTCCATTTAAAAAATATTTCTTAATAAGACTTTTTCTTATTTACTTAATTGCCGCAAGGCAATTAAGTAAAAGAGGCTAGCCTCTTTTAAAAAAATATGGACTTACCTAATATTATAGTATATCTTATGCGATTTTGTCAAGTCTTATTTTACAAATTTTTTATGGTAAAAAGTGGATTTTTATCTGGGGGGCGGCCTGCGGGTGGGCGTACTTCTTTTTTGGCGGCGGATGCGCTTAATAACGCTAAACAAAACGATTAATACTATAAATGCGGCTACGCCGATAACAATCCACATCAGGTTGTCTGTCATAAAGTTGATAATTTGTTCCCAAAGGGTGGGCGGCGGAGGGATTTCGAAGGACACCTCCCACGTAAACGCCTCCGTAATTTCGCCCGTTTGAGAGTTAAAAAAGCGGATTTCGTAGACGCCGCTTTCTTCGGGCGTAAAGGTAAGGCCGTCGATAGCCGTGCCGTTTATCAGCACGGTATCAAATCCGCCTGTTTCGGGCAGTTCAAACGTAACGGTGGGGGCAAAAGTGAACGGGATACCCTCTTCGGGCGGCGGCGGCAGCGTAATCCACGAATCGTTAAACGTAGTAGTAAAGACGGTAAAAATCCATTCTACAAAAAGGGTTTCGTCTTCTATCAGTATAAGCATAACGGTTACTTGTGTGCCGTTTTCGATACTGCCGCCTACAAAATAAACGCCGTTTTCCACCGTCCCGTGCGAAACGGTTATTTTTAACTCTTGCGCCGAAATCGGAAAGCCGTTATTTTCTTGTATGCTGAATGTGTGGCTTTGCCCCAGCCTTAGCGATTCGGGCGGAGTTTGGGTAAAGCTGATTGCGGTAAGCGGAAACGTTACCGCGCCCGTACTTGCGCTAAATACGTCTCCCCTAGCCGTTTCGTTATCGGATTCGGCGCGTGCGCGGAAAAATTTGCCCAAATGTTCTTCGGTAAGCTGAACCGATTCGTACGGCGTATCATAATCTAACCACACCGTTCCGTTAGAGGATATTTGCCACGAAATGCTTATATCGGGCGGAACAAACGGCTCGTAGTTAAACACTGCCTCTGCGTTTAGCGTGTTGCCTATGCGCGGAAAGCCTATAATGTTTACCGATATTATGGTGGGGATTCGCGGGTGCAAAGTAAATTCGACAGGCTCTCCAAACGAAAAATGCGCCCGTATGTATACGCTATAATTTATCGGCAGTTCTGCTAAAAATGCCGCCGATAAGGTAAGCACGGTGGAGTCTGCGTTTACGGTGTAGTCTGCGCCTTGCAGCAGCGGCTTACCTGCCTCATTAACCAAATAATTAAAAAGTGTGCCGTTAGGCAAAAGTGCGATGGGCAATGCCGCGCTGTCGTTGCGGAAAACGGTTTCGGGCGCGGAGGGCTGCGTGTGCAGTGAGTGGGCTGCTTTGCGCGTTAGATTTGCTTTTATAGCAAAATTTCCGCAGTTGGCGTGGCTGCCGGAGTGTGTAAGCGCAGTCCAAGAACTGCCGCTTAAATAAAAACTGCGGCCTGCCGTAAAGGTAGGGCTAAACGTAGGGTTAACGCCTAAGTCGCCCCATTCGTAGGAAAGGTCTACTCTCGAACCGGAAGCACGCAGGTCTATAATTACAGCGTACTGCCCCTCTGTAAACGAAAGCGGCTCGTCCAGTGCAATCGTGTACCAGCCTTGCGCGACTATACTTCCTTCGGCTTTGGGCGTATGGCTCGAAAGCTGCGAAATGTTAGGTATAGAAGAGGCCGAACCCGAAAACGGAACAACATAAATTCCGTAGGTATAGCCTGCATGCGACGGGCCTTCCGTAGCGGCAAAAAACGTAACGTCGGTAAGCAGATAATTTTGCGCGTCCGCAGAGTTGATAGTAAATACGTTTGCCATTAGTGCGCGGTTATCGATAATGATACTGCCCCACGGCGTACTTTCGGCATACGATAAGGATTTTTTATCGTCGTTTGCATTTTCTACACCGCTAACCGCCCAATTGCTGCCGCTAGGATTAAGCAGCGAATTATCCTCGTAAGAAACCCAAAAGTACCCGTCATCGCCCCAGTCGCTGCCCCAACTGTTTTTGGCAAGCCACGCGCCGTTTGAAACGGGGCGCGATACAGAGGATAAAAAGTTATCGCGCGAAAAGTTATCGTCCCACCCTACTATCAGCACGGCATGGTTAGGTTCGTCGCTGCCCGAATAATATTGCGCGGCCGTTGCGGAATTATAGTATTCGGTCATAGAATTAGGATTTACGCCGTCTCCTGCCCAGAGGGTTACCGATACCGAACCGTACCGCGATACGGCTGTTTTCATGCTTTGAATATCGGGCGCGATTTCAATCGTTCCGCTAATAAAATAGCGCGTTTCGGCTTCGTCTATCAGCCCAATAGGATAAAGCTGCCCTGTTTGCCCGCGATACGGAACATCGCTTTCCAACACTACGCCGTCGCGGTTCATAAAATACGATGCCGCGATTTCAAAGTTTCCGCCTCCGTCGGCATGGCGGCGAAATACGCTGTCGGGATTGCTTGCGGAATATAAAAAGCGTAAATGTTCCTCAGAAAACGTTAAGGTACGCCCCAAGTTTACTTTTATGTACGTTTCCGCCGCGCCGATTGCGGCAAACGCCCAGCATACGCCGTTGCGGTCTTGGTCTTTAACGGGGGTGGTAAGGTTATAGGTGCGCGGGTCGTAGCTAACCGCCGATACGGAGGCGTTGGTGCGCACGGCGGCAGAAGTAACAGCTTGCGCGGGCGCGGACATGCGCGGAGACGGCATTATTCCGCCGTATTTTGCATAAATGTCTACGCCGTTTTCAAGGTCGTCCACATATTGCAGGTATTCGGGATTTACCTCGCTTACGCTGATTTGCGGATTTTCTTGCACGGCAAAAACGCTAGCCGCCGCGCCGAAACCCGAAAGCAAAAGCGTAAACAGCAGCACTGCCAGCAGTGCCGCCGCACACGCCCGCCGCAGTGCGTAGGGCTTTTTATCGGTTGACATATAAAAACTGCTTCTCATATATATTCAGTATAACGGAAATTTTTAGCTTTGTCAATTTAGTTGTCATTAAATACAGATTAAAAAATTGTAATTTAACTTTTGTTTAATTACTAAAATTCATGGTTAATGAATTTCCGCTTACCGTGAAATGCCCGCCCCAAAGTACTTGGGTTTTTCTATATTTTATTTGTATCTGTAAATTTGAGTTATTAGCAATATTGGCAAGCATAACCGTATTAAACACTTCTATCCGCGTGTGGTCTTGTCCGTTGTTCGGGGCAACAATCGATGCTGTGGAATGTACAACATTATTTGCCACATCAACCAATCTAAACTGATATTCTACCGTTCCAAAAACGGCAAAATCCGCCGAATAGGTAACATCAAGAGTTCTTCTACCCATACCGTACAATGCGGAATAATTAACGGAAGGCAGTATTTCAAGCGTCTGCCAATTTGAAAAACTCGTACCCAACCCTCCTGTACTATGTACCATGCTTGACGACTTTTTAATGACAGATAAATTGGTTCCGTTAAAAGCATTTACTCCTATGCCGGTTACACTGCTAGGGATAGTAATTTGGGACAATTGGGGTTGGTTAGCAAAGGCGGAATTTCCTATCTCCGTAACTACATGCAACTGCCCGTTATGATAAATCACAACGGGAATACTAATCTCGCTCAACGGCGCCACGGGCACTCTTGGCAAATTTGTTATCCCCGTTATACTTGCTGTGCGTAGACTTGCAGATACTTGACTCACCGTATAGTGCGGAATACTCGCAAAATCTACCAAAGTAGCATTGGGCGCACTGCCGATTAACGGCAACGCAACTCCGCCAAGAAACGAAAACGCACTGCCGCTGAGCACTCTTACAACGGTTCCGTCCGCTGGGTGCGCTCTGACATGTTTAAACGGACCCGTCTCATCATGCGTTCTTAGGGCAACGCCGTCTACGCGGATAAACGGCCTGCTTCCGCCGATATTTGCCCAGTTATCTACGTGTATCGGCGCGCCGCCCGCAAAGATAAACACATGCCCCAAATGGTCATGAACCGTAGTGCCGTCAAGCGGATACTTGGGAAGATTATCTACAAAAGCCCTTGTAACATTAATATATGGTGCGGTCGGCACATTGTCCCACGCAGAAACCCTTACAGGCGCACCTCCCGCCATTGTAGAAACCTCTCCGTTATCCGTAGCGCGAATTAAATTCCCATCCCCAATCGATGTTACTGTGGAGGGGATAGTAATTGGAATCCGTGAGGTTTGGTTAGCAAAGGCGGAGGGGGCGATTGCTGTTACTGGATAGCTTGTACCGTTAATAACCATGCTTGAAGGAATGGTTACGTTTCCTGTTAGTATAGTGCCTTGCTTAACGCCTGTTATCGTAATGTTTCCGTTTGACAAACTTGTGGTAAATGGATTTTGGCTAAAAGTTATGTAATATACAGCACTATTATATACTATGCTACCCGAGTCCTCAGTACCATACCAACTATATTCATTTGACCAATTTTGCGCGCTGGGATGATGCTTGTATCTTAATATTGCTGTGTTTCCAGGTTTGTGGTACCACCATCCATCTGCTTGGTTATATCTCATAAAATGATAATCATGAGGCGAATTATTCGTTCTGCGAATTGCTATTAATTGTTCGTCTGTTCCAAGAGAAGTAGGTTGGTTAAGTGAAACCGACACTGTGTTTCCCAAAAATTCTAAATCATCCTTTACTATCAATGCTAAATTGTATATTGAAATTGAATTAGTAAATACTCCCGTGCCCGCAAAATCCCCTGGCTGATATTGAAAACCTGTTGAATATTGAGGTGGGTATTCCGTTCTTTGAATGCCATAAGCATAGCAATTGTAGTTGATCCAACTCGAATTCCAAGCACCACCACTACTTACCCATTGCCCACTGCTGTTTTGAACCCAATTGTCTGAAAGTGTATATCTTGTTGGGCTTGGCGATTGCGAGGAACGCTCTTCCACTCTGCTGTAATGATTGTTTACAAGTTCTTTTACGCTTTCAACAAAGTTATGTGCTACATCCCAACTTACAGCAGGAGTGTAGTATGGATTGGCTTCCACCGTTTCGATAAGAATTTTTACGTAGCTGCCGAAATCTGGCTCAATTGCCAATTCGTCTGGAATTTTTATTCCGTTGTCCACAATGAATTCTACGCTCTCTCTGTCCGTCATTTCCGAGAGCAAATTTGACGATGATAGCGACGGCGATTTTGCCTCTGATACGGCAAATCCTATTTCCGTAGCAGAGAATAAAACTGCAAAGACGGCTACACAAAGCAACGACAAAACGAACAGTAAGCTTCTAAAAGATTTAGTTTTCATAGGTAATTATCCTCTTTATTTAAATTTTGTATTTTTGATTGAATGTTTATGGTAGCTGATTGGTCAGCCTAAATAGTGTTCCCGATGGAACAAGTGGCTCTGTTTCGTTGGCAAACCTTAGTTCCTCTTTTTCAATATTAAAAATAAATGGTTCATCGTCTGCAACGTGAAGAAGCAGTTTGCCGTTTGTAACCGAATAGTTCCCTGTTGGTCTATAACTGGTTGCGATATGTCTGTTGAAAATATACTCGTTTTCTCCGTATAGCGTAATGCTTGATAATCCATCATCAGTGGAATAAACACCTTGTCGCAACTCTTGGGTAGTGCTTCCTACAAATTTGAATTCTTTTCCCACGCTTACGGGTCCCTCCTCTACAAAAAGCCCCTCTTCCATTGCACCTATAAAAGTTACTTGGTCATCCCCAATTTCAAAGTGCAATTCGCTATCCGTAGAATATTTAAGCACTAATTTGTCATTATTAACGCTGTAGTTCCCTGTTGAAAGGTTGCTTATATAAATAATGCTGAAGCTGAATAAATTATCGCCATAAAGTCGAATGCTTCCAATCCCATCCTCTGTATTATAAAACCCTTGCTTTAATTCCACTTTTTCCTCCTCTGGCGCACAAGCTGTTAGCCCCACTACGCCAAATAGCATTAGTATAATGACCGCTATTCCAATTAGTTTTTTGCCCATTTTGAACCTCTCTTTTTTGTCAGACTATCGCCCTAAAATTTGACGATTTAACAAATCAAAACTTCCTTATTTTATATTATATCATTGTAGTTAAATAATGTCAACATTGAGTAATATATTACGCAATGTTTTTTTGTAAACAAAACAATATAATTGTTACTAAAAATTTACCACTATCACATTATACTTATTACATACGCACCCCCGTAAAAATTCCCATAATTAAAGCCACCCAAATTGTTGTGATTTTTTTTTAAATGCGGTATACTGGTATGCGTGAAGGCGTTTTCTAAATCTGTATTGCGCACCGTGCGGTCGCAGTTCGGGCAATTTATCGCCATGATTGGCATTATCGCGCTGGGCGTTGGGTTTAGCGCGGGGCTGGGTGCTACCGCCCCTAATATGTGCGGTACAATTGACGACCATTTTAGAGCGGCAAACGCGCCCGACATTATAGTACGAGGCAATCTCTCGCAAGAGCAGTTGGACGCATTAGACGCGCACCCTTTAATTTCGGGCGCGGACGGTTTTTATTCGGACGATTATTTTTTTGAGACGCAGCGTGAAAACCGCAACGGCGAACAGGTTACGCGCACGGAATATGCGCGGGCGTATCATATGGAATTGCAAAACCGCGCGATTAACCGTTTAGATTTAATAGAGGGCATTTGGCCGCAAAACGCAAACGAAGTAGTTGCTGAGCGCAACAATAAAAATATGCGCGCCGTTGCGTTAGGCGAACAGCTTACCCTGCCCTTGCGCGGCGAAAACGGCGAGGCTTTGCGCGGCTTAGACGGCGCAGAAATTACTGTTTCGGCTACGGTAGTCGGGATAGCGGCTAATCCGCTGTACTTTTCGCAAGAGCAAGAATCCTCACGGTTTAGTGAAAGGCGCACACGCGAAAACGGTACCGAATACACGCACCGCTTCGCGCTTGATTATGTGTATTATTTTGATTCGGCATATTTGCAAACTCCGCTGCACGGCACGTTTATGGAGATGTTCGCGCCCGATTATACGCAGGCGTATTTAACGGTGCAAGGTGCAGCCGCGCTTAATATATTTAGAAACGGCTATACTGCTTTAATTAACGACGCCGTAACCGCCTTGCAATCGGAAATTAACAGCAGTGCGGATTTAACCTTTTTAACCCTGCGCGGCTATGAGGTAAACGGCACGCTAACCAACGGCAATCGCGGCGTTATGGAATTAAAGGCCTACGATGAAATGCTGTCGGCTATCAGCTTTGTGTTTCCGCTGTTTTTCGGGCTGGTGGCATGCTTGGTGGTGCTTTCTACCATGATGCGGCTGGTAGAAAAAGAACGCGCGCTGATAGGCTGTTATAAATCGCTGGGCTATTCCAACAAAAAAATACTGTCGCGCTACATTGCGTTTGCAGTTATTGCTTGCGTGATAGGTTCGGCACTGGGCTTTTTTGCGGGCTTTCGCACGTTGCCGATTATTATTACCAACGTATTTAAAATAATGTTTGTTTTTCCGCCGCTTTCTAACGGCTTTTATTATTGGTTCGGCATCGGGACGGCCGCTTTTATGACGGCGGTTGTAACACTGGTTACGATTTATGCCGCCACCAAATATCTAAAAGAACGCCCCGCCGCGCTGTTAAACCATAAAGCACCTAAGCCGGGCAGAAAAATTTTATTAGAGCGCATGGCGTTTTTGTGGAAACGCATTAAATTTAAGTGGAAGTCTACCCTGCGTAACATATTCCGCTACGTAAAGCATCTGCTTATGACGGTAATTTCGGTGGCGGGGTGCTTTGTATTGGTGTTTGCGGCGTTCGGGATATTTGATTCTATCCAAAACGCGGGCTGGGACGGCGAGGGCTTTGTCAATCTGCAAACGGCGATGAGTTATGTGGTGCTTATGCTAATCGTTACCGCAGGCGCACTAAGCATAATTGTAACATATAATCTAACTAATATTAACGTAGAGGAACGAAAGCGGGAGCTTGCTACGTTAAAGGTTTTAGGCTACAAAAACGGCGAGGTTGCGGGCTATATCTACCGCGAGATTTTTATACTGACGCTGTTTGGGGTTTTAATCGGCTTGCCATTGGGCTACTTCTTTTCGGATTTTATTTTGGTGTTTATGGACGCGGGCGTAAGCTTAGCTATAAACTGGTGGTCGTGGATTGTTTCTATCGCCATGACGTTTATATTTACGCTGATAACTTCCGCGCTTTTATACAAAAAAATTACGGGCGTAGATATGAACGCCTCGCTAAAATCTATTGATTAAATAGGCTATTTTAACTTGACAACCGCCCCGCAATAGCGTACAATATACAAGCCGTCTTTTTTATGCGGCATAACTTTGGAGTGGTACCCAAGCGGCTCAAGGGGCTCCCCTGCTAAGGGAGTAGATCGGTAACACGGTGCGAGGGTTCAAATCCCTCCCACTCCGCCATGCAAAAGAGTTGCTTTTTAAGCAACTCTTTTGCAATTATATTTGCCCTTACGGGCAAGTGATATTACTTCGTAATGATATTGCCTGCGGCAATGATATTCGCTGCGCGAATGTCGGCTTGGGGCAAATATAATATCATTTTTCGTAGAAAAATATCATTACGAAGTAATATCATTGAAACATAGTTTCAATATCATTAAATAACTAAGCAACTCTTTTGCAATTATATTTGCCCTTGCGGGCAAGTGAACGAAGCACGAAGTATATTAGCTACGCTAATGAACGAAGCACGAAGTATATTGCTGCCGCAATGAAATTCGCTGCGCGAATGTCGGCTTGGGGCAAATATAATATCATTTTCCGCAAGGAAAATATCATTACGAAGTAATATCATTGAAACATAGTTTCAATATCATTAAATAATTAAGCAACTCTTTTGCAATGAAGTGCCAAAAAGTCTCTTTGTGTTTTTTTTGTCAACTACTTTTAGTCGCCAAAATGTTCGATGTTTTCCATAATATACGCAAATAGTTTCTCCTCTATTTCGCATTGTATTTCTGCATACTTTTCTGTTATTTCCTCAAATGGGTCATTTTCATAGGATTTTGAAAATGCCTCAATAGATGCTTGTTCACTTTCAAAAGCACTCCTATCATTTAACAAATTGCCCTTGTTAGCCTTGTATATTTGTTCAAGCTGCTTTATCAATGCTACAACTTCGGCGCAACCGATAATCCCATAAACCTCTTTGTATAGCTCGAAACCTAAGTCATGCATACCGTTGCAAATGAACTGATTGAAACCGCCGTTTAACACCTCGCCGTGCATCATCATTACTATCACAGCAACCTTTATTGAGTCATGCGCACTATTGAAGGCATCTAAATCCATGTAAGGGTTAAATTTACTTGTCCAAATCAATACAGGGTCATGCAACTCGTCTGCATTAAGTTTTTTGAATTGCTCTTTTGTCATTGTCTCGTAATCCATACTAACCTCTTTTGGGTTAAATAACCTATATTTATTATACAAAAAATGAGACTGTTTGTCTAATAAAAAACTACACATTCAACCCTTTGGGTGAAGAAATTTTCCTTGACTTCCCTTTTGGCTTGTGTTACACTTTAAATTAGAATGGCAGTGTTTTTTAGGCTATTAAGAAAATGTTAGCAAAGATTTTTATAAAAGGAAGTGGTGGTATATGGACGAATTAAAGGTTGAAAGCTATGATGCAGAAAAAGCAGCGGCTAAAAAGCGTTCTGTATCCAAACGGGTAAAATTGGGCGGCGCGATTATGGTTGCGCTGGGCTTGTTTGGTTTGACGGGTTGCGATAGCTGCGAAGTAAAAGAAGAACTTCCTGCGGGCGGTGCGGGCTCTTGGTATGAAAGCACCATTGAAGAAGATGAAAACACCGTAGAAGAAAACGAAGAAGAAACGGAAGGTTTAATTTTGGGCGGTGCGGGCGCATGGTATGAAAGCATTTTGATAGAGTCGGATAAAGATGAGTAAGCGCGTAGAAATCAACAGCATTGTTTTGCACCTGACAGAACGATGCAATATGCGGTGTAAATACTGTTTTATGACGCACGGCACCCAAAATATGTCTGCCGCTACGGCTGAGGCTGCAGTGGATTATTTGCTGGAAAATTGCGGGAAGTATGCAAAGGTTACCTTTTTTGGCGGCGAACCGCTGTTAGAGTTTGATTTAATTCGGCACATTACCGACTACATACATAAAAAAACCTCCCGTCTGGTTAAATTAGATATTACTACCAACGGAACGCTGCTTACGGACGAATTTTTTGAGTACGCACATCAAAACAATATTCAAATAAGCCTATCGTATGACGGCTTGCTAAACGACGCTAACCGAGTTAATGAGGAAAAAAAGCCTTTGTTGGATATAGCCAAACACAAGGCTGCTATCGAAAAATACCGCATAACCTCTGCAAGCGTAATCGATGTAAACAATGTGGGTATTTGGCACGACAACGTGTTGCATTTAAGAAATTTGGGCTTTAAATCTATGGGCTTTTTTATTGATTATTCGTCGAAATGGAAATCTGAACATGTTGACATTATGCGCAAAGAATTTTTTAAAATTGCCGAAACCTATGTACAATGGGCAAAAGAAGGAAATAAAGTACAAATCGGCAAAATAGACGACATGGTACGGGCGTACTTGGGCAAATTTAAGCTAAGCAATATGCGGGTGCGGCGGGATTTGGTGTATTCGATTGCAGCCAACGGCGATGTGTACCCGTATGCGTCGGCTGTGGGCAAAGAGGCTTTATGTTTGGGCAATGTGCAAAGCGGAATCAATCAGCCGCTGTTGCATAAAATCAATAATTTAGGGCTGGCTAAGGGCTGTGAAAAATGCGCTATAAACGACGCGTGCGTAGCGGCTAAGGGCAACGTTATAACCGAAACCCTAGAACCGCACGTATATCCGATAGCGTGCAACGGATACAAAATAGCCTTTGATGCGGCGGATTATGTAGTAAATGCTTTGTTGTAGTAAGCTTGTTTTTCTTTTTCTTTCCACCCCGTCCGCCTGTCGGCGTCCACCCCTCAAGAGGGGAATTTTTTAACGGTTTGGTTTTAATAAATCACATAGTGTTGCGCTTACCGTTTGCGGGAGGTGCGTTTCTTTTTATTGATTATTAGGGTGATAAAAATTATTGCGGCTAAGACGGCGGCGGCGATTGCCGCTATTAAAAAGGGGGACGGCGGAGGCTTTGGAGTGCCGTTGTTTGGGTTGCTGCTGTCGTTTTGGTTATTGTCTGCGCTGCTGTTTTCGTTGGAGTTTTCACTGTTGCTTTCGTTGCTTTCGTTGTTATCTGTGCCCTCCCCGCTTTCGGGGTCGGGTTTTTCTTCGGGGTTGATTTCTTCTTCGGGTTCGGGGTCGGGGTCGTTTTCGGGTTCTTCTTCGGGCTCGGGGTCGGGGTCGTTGTTTTCTGGCATATCGACTTCGGGGTCGGGTTCTTCTTCGGGTTCGGGCTCTGGTTCGGGCACTGGCTCTGGCTCGGGTTCGGGGTCGGGGTCGGGTTCGGGGTCGGGGTCTTCTTCGCCGCCGTTTTCGTCTGTGTGCACAAACTCCTCTATAATCACTTCGGCGGTTTCGCCCGTAAATGAAACGGGTGTTGCGCTAAGGCGCACGTAATACGTTCCGTCCGAAAGCTCGGTAAGCGTTCCTGTCCGAATTTGCGTCCAACGCGCCTCGCCGCTTTTGCGGTACTCCATAGCGGCGGTTACGCCTAGTATTGCGCCGTTGTTGTTTTGCGGCGTTGTGCAATGCAACGCGCTTAGCTGCGGCGCAAGCGGACGCGCAGGAACATCTAAAATTTGCGCATCGCTGTCTAGGGTGGTATCGCCGTTGCCTAGCTTAACAATAGAGATTTCCGTGCCGAACCACTCCGCCGATAGCGGGTGCGCGGTGTTAAAAGCCTGTACGGGCGCGCCGTTGTTAAAGCTGTATACGCCGCCGACGATTAGCCCCGTAAGCAGTTCGGCCGTAAAGCTGATAGCCGCCGTCGGAATTTCTTCCTTTACGGGCTGTGGCGGCTCTAAATCTTCTAGCGGCAATTGGCGCAAATCCAAAACTCCCGCGCCCGTGTATTTATTCCATGTTTCGCCTAAGCCCTCTGTTGCGCTTTTAAGCGTTTGTTTTACCTCTTGCGGGGTTAGCGGCTGATTTACTTGCAGCATTGCAGCGGCGGCGGTAACGTGCGGCGCAGCCATCGAAGTGCCGCTCATATAGGCGAAATTGCCGCTTGACGTGGTGCTTTGGATAAGCACGCCTGGCGCGGCTATATCTACTGCGTTTCCGAAATTAGAAAAGCTTGCCCGATTATCCTGCTTGTCAGACGCCGCCACCACTACGGCGTTAGATGCGTTGCCGAACTCAGTTTGCGTATCCTCGTTTTCGTTTCCTGCGGCAACGATACATACCGCGCCTTGTGCCGTTGCGTAGTTAATCGCCTCGTGAAAGGGCGGATAATAAACGCCTGGATATCCCCAACTGATATTGATTGCCGCCGCGCCTCTGTCCGCTGCGTCGCGCACGGCAAAGTTTGCGCCTAAGCCCGTGCCCGTGCCCGAACCGAATATTTTAAGCGGAAAAATTTTTACGTTGTCGGGCGTGCAGTCTACAATCGTGCCCGTTATGTGCGTGCCGTGGAACGCCGCGTTTCCCGTAGTTACATCGTGGACGTCGGTACTTCCGTTAAAGTGGTTGTACGCCAAATCCATGCGCAGTCTGTCTGCAAAAAACGGATGGTTTTCGATTATGCCCGTATCTACCACCGCAACCAAAATTTCGTCGGTTTTTTCGTTTTGCCGTAAAAAGTCTTTATATTCGTCCGCGCCGATGCGTACCGAACCCCATCGGTCGGTAAGAGAGAAAAATGTGCCGTTTTCGTCCGTCGAATTTAAGGCTTGCTCGGGCGGTGCGATAACTACGTTAGGCACGGCGTATTCGACGCTGGTTAACGCGCTAAGCAGCTGCTCTGCCGCCTTAGCACTGCGCTGAGAGGCGTATTGCAACAGATATAAGCCGTTTTCGCCCCTCACATACTCTGCCGCGCCGAATGTGTTGTTAAGCGCGCTGCCGTCTGTGCGCACAATTAGTTGCGCGGTTTGGTAAGGGTTGGTTATGGTTACGGTATTTTGTCGGATTTCTATTTCGGCGTTTAACGCATCGGCCGCAAGCAAACGCGGGGCGCGGCCAAATTGCGCGGGGGCGTTTAATGCGGTTTCTATGCCGTCGTAGATAATACTAACCTCTTCTGTTTCGGCACAAATCAGTACCTCGCCGCCGATATGAACCGCAATATCGGCTACGGGTAGCAGTAATTCCCCGCTTTTTACTACCGCAGGCTGTACGGCAACCTCGCTGCCGTCGATACGCATGGTGTCCTCTCCTACGGTTAGGGTTATTTTTGCATAAAAGCTATCTTGCCAATGCTGTTGAATTAGTTGCGTTGCATCGATGGCAAACACCGAAAAGCTTACGGTCTGCGCGGGCGGCGCACCGTATATGGGAGTTAAAAAAAGCGGCTTACATAATAGTATGATAACCGACGCAAGGGCAAACAGTGCGTAAGTTATTTTTTTATGCCGAACCTTCATGATGCTAAATTATATGTATTATATCATACCTAAGTATGATTGTCAAGTATTTATGTCCCGAAAAGTCTGTACGTGAAATTACAACGATTTAGTTGAATTTTTATGCGGATAATGCTACAATAGTTAAATGAATGAACGAATGAAAGAAAAAATAAGAGTTTATAGTTTGGGCATGACTATCATGTTTTTTTACATCATTCTGCTTTGTGTGGGTGCAACGGTCGGCTTTTTAATCGGCTTTTTAATCCATACGGATATTAGATTTATTATAGCAGCAACCGTAGGTTTTTTGCTTAGTGCACTGTATTTGTTTGTACTCATTTGCGGACGGAAAATAGTAATAGACTATAACAAAAAAGAAATTAGATATTGGGAAGTATTAGGCTTAGATATATTAGGAATACCTCTATTAAAACGCATTCGCCTTGACAGAGTTCAAGATATCAGCACAGAAGATAATCAACTGCTTTTTTTATTGCTGTCTGGCGGTACGATTCGCTGCAAAGCGCGGCAAAGCCTTAGCTCTGGCTCGTCCACCTCGCACAACGATAAGCTTTTTACCGCAGAATTAGCTAAAAAGCTTAAAGAACGTTTTTTTGCAAGCGCGTAGCGCACGGACAAAAATTGAAGTAAATTATGGAGGAATTTGAATGGATTCAACCGCAAAAAAATTATTGCCTTTTATTATTCCTTTTTTATTATTATTGCTTTGCACTTATACGGTTATTTGTGGTTATACTCAGGTAATTGAAATGGAAAAAATAAGAAGTACTCGGGATTATACCGCACCCGCAAGCTTTATGCCTTTTATGGTTCTTTCTGATGAGTTGTTTTTATTTGCAGTTCTTTTAGCTGCTATAATTTTAGCCATTTTGCAAGTAGTTTGTAAGCGCACCAAAGCAGCGGCAACATTTAAAATTGTCAAATATATAATTGCTGTTTTTAGCCTTGGCTGGCTTGCTTTTATGTTGCTTATTTATACGTTTATTTTATGGATTCCGCTTTGGCTGAATATGTACTTATGCGCGTATGCTTTACTTGTTCCGATAGCGGTAATTTCTGGAAAATATGAATTTGGCTCAAAGAAAATCCATGCAAAGAAATTATTGCCTTTTATTATTCCTTATTTATTATTATTGTTTTGTGCCGCTGCCGTTTTTCACAGATATACCACTGCGTCAGAAATTAATAGATTAGCTGAACGCTATGAAAATCCCGCTAGTTATAATTTTTTTATAGCACTTGCCGAAGATTTGTTTTTATTTATAGCTTTCTTTATTGCACTTGTGTTAGCAATTTTACAAAAGACTTGTAAAAATACTCATGTAAAAAGGGGTTTGAAAATTGCAAAATACGCCATTGCGGGAAGTGTTATTTTATGGCTTATTCTCTGCATAATTATATATCCTATATTAACTTCTTTATTACCGTATCGACTAATTATGTATATAGGTGTGTGTGTTTTATTAGTCGGTGCTGCTGTATTTTGCAGTTTATTTGAACTTAAACAAAACCAAAACGCTGAAAATATCTTATCCCCCGCGCTCGATGATGCCGTCTAGTTTTTTTGTATTATCTACTTGACTTGTAAAACTGCTTGTGTCATAATAACAAAATGGAAACCAACGCAAAACCAAAAGCATCTTTAAAAATCTTATCGGATATCATGGATAACATAAATGCGCGCTTACAAGGCGACGGCTTTAAAGAACGTTTTGACTTGGTTGAAACTCAACTAAGCGGAAAAAGCTCGCATAAGCTTTCTATTGTTAACGAAACTAACAAGCTTCGCACCATAGATATTTTGTTAAACAGAGATTACGATAACGATGATATTTTTGAAGACAATGCGCCGTTTAATCCTCATAAACAGTATGTTACCGTATGTTATCTGAATTTTGAGTTTAAAGCGTATTTCGGCTATAACGATTTTTATTGCAAAGTTTTTAATATTGGAAACTTTGTAAAGCGTATCTATAAAAATGTTAAAAGCGTACTGCAAAATCAAACGGTTATCTTAGTGTATCCTTGTAAAGAAAATGCGCATATGTCCTCGAAAGAAATTTTACTGCCTCAACCGATAGACCGTATAAACACGCAAGAAATTACTTATAGAAAAAAAGAAAAAAAGCTTCTCGACAACCCCCGCTATACCTTTACTGCATGGTCAAATGAATTAAACGAAAGTCAAAAATGCTATATATTAGGGCTGTGGATTACCAAACACCCTGAAATAAAAAGCACTTTAAAAGATATAGAGGACGAATATGCGTTTGGACACGGCGCAGAAAAAATTCTTTGGAAAGGCAAAACCACAAAATCAATAATTGCTGACGAAGTGAGTACTATGATGATAGGTATGTTGGTTATGTTGTCGCTGCTTTGTTTGTTTGGCTTTTTTGGCGGCTGGAAACTATATGTACTGCTGCAAATTATTGCGGCAGGACTAATCTTTGCACTAATGCCCGCATATATTATGCATTATAAACGCCGCAGATATATCGTTACTAATTTACGCATGGTAAACGTACTAGGCTCGAATATGGATGCGTTTACATGGTATAAAGATATAAGCCAAATCAATATAACTAAGAAAGGAATACATATCGAATTAAAAGCTAATCGGAAAGGCATGCTTGCAAATTTTCCAAATTTACAAGACAAAGAAAACGTTGCAAAAATTATAAGCGATTGTCTTAATAAAATTACTTCCGCCCCCACAGTGTATATGCAAAAGCTTGAAACGCAAGAGTTGCAGGACAAATTTTTTAAAGCTTGTACCGTTGTGCAGCAGGTTGTTGATGAATGGAATCCGCTTACGTTTTCATCTTCTTTTTATTATCTCCAAGCGCCGAATATGGAATTTGGCTGGGACGTTATACAAATAGCGGAGTTTTTGCTGACAGACCCAAACAAAGATGCTTTAAGTGAATGGATTACAACGGTCTATCGACGTTTTGCCAATGTAGGCTATTTTGCGGTTAGCCCGTCATGGGCGGCAGAAATAATTTTAAGCAGATTGCATACCCCCGCGCTCGGTGATGCCGTCTAGTTTTTTGTAGATGCACTTTGCCTCTAAACGGCGGCTGATTTCGTTGCCGTGCGCGTCTTTAAGTATGCGGTATGTTTGAACATGACAGCCGTTAAAGGCGGGCTGAATGATTTTAGTTTCGCCCTCTTTAAGGTTGGGGTTGGTTTTATAGTGCGTTTTAGCGGTTAAAGTATATAAGATTTTGCTTTCTATTTCCACAAGGGTTTCGGAGGTTTTTGTGCCTGTAAGCTGTACGCAAACCGCCTCGTTGGTACAGTGCGCAAAAATTTGCAAGGGGTGCGGCGTATTGTTTTTAAAAACAAAATCTATTTCCGCATCGAAATCTACCGTAGCGTCAAGGCCTGCCTGAACCAAATAATCGGGGCTGAACGAATGGTGGGTGCGCTTTATAATTTGTAAGTCGGCAAGCAAGCAGGCGTGGTATAAGGTAGACGAAAGCTGACAAACTCCCCCGCCTACGCTGTCTGCAACCTTGCCCGCTATAAACGACGGGGCGGGCTTGTATCCGCGCTTTTCGGTGCGTTCGCCTACGCTACGGTTAAAGCTAAAGGTGCCGCCGCTCGCCAGTGTAGTGCCGTTGATAGCCGCGCAAGCCTTGTGTAGGTTGTCTATGCGGTTGGGCAGCTTATTTTTAAGCGGTGTGCTTGCCGTAGATAAGATATCGGTGCACGCGTGCGAATTAAAAGCTTGTACAAGAGAATGCGGACGTGCAAAGTAAAAAAAAGCCGTACACATAAGCACAAGCAGCGGAATTAATAGATATATATGCGCGGTTTTTTTTTGCATAAACAACGGTATTAGTATGCTAAAACCTTATCTTGAATATACTGTAGCTTTCCTATCAAATCCGACGTTTCGATTGCGCCGAATAAAAGCTCCCATTTATGTACAATCGTTTTTTCGTATATGCGCAGCGTTTTTCTTTTTTGCGGCGAATCGGCAATGCCTTGCAGGTACTGCGCGATGGGTTGGGTTAAAAGCGGACGGTTTTGCGATTTTGTAACGGTGTACGGCGCGCAGCGTTTACCGTTTACAATATCTGTTCCTTCGGCAGTGTACACAAAGGAAAGGCGGTCTTGCGGATATATATATCGGTACAGCGAATCAAAATAATGTTCGCTAAGCTTTCCTTCTTGTATAAGCTGTGCGGCGGCGGTCTTGCTGAGCGTATCGCTAACTTGTTTGTTTCCGATAGTCCAGCCCAGTTTTACTACGGCGTTTTGGGTTTGATAAAGATACTTCATTTGCGCGATTTGCAGCGTGGTGTAAAAGCCGAATTTTGTAAAATTAGTTAAGTCGGAAAACACGCGCATTTGGTAGCGCACGTTTTGCAGTATGCTTTTAAAAACCGTGCAATCGTGGTAGCAGTGCGAAAGCTTGACGGTGTAAAAATCCTGCGCGTTTAAGTTGTGCGTCATAATGCGCAGTATCCGCAGCTGCTCTTTTATTAGATTATAGCGGCTTATACAGGAAATATTGTAGCCGACCGTAGCAATATCGTGGAGTATGCCGTCTGCGTTAAGCTGTTGTTTTAGCACTAGCGCAGAAAGCACCATGTTTAGAAATTCAAACCCAAACCCTAAGCTTTCTTCTTTGGAGGAGGCAAGCCCCGTACCAAAATATACCTTACTCCCCTTTAAGCCGTCTTGCGGCATTGCAGGGGTTAGTTCACAAAGCTCGCTTAAATTCATACTCTTATACTATGAATGTATGAATGTAAGCGTTCCGATTTAGGGGAAACGTTTCTTTCCATTAATAAAACCCTCTTGCTTTTGGGCAAGAGGGTTTTTGTTATATCACAAGCAACTGTCATATTTTGAAAGAGTTGTATTTGTCTTGCTTTTTGGGTAATATCACAGACAATTAAAAAGGGTTTTGTTTCGTCTGTAAATAAGATACATTTCGAATGAAATATATTCTTATTTATGTGATTAAGACCTCGACTTATTAGTACCGGTCAGCTGAACGCATTGCTGCGCTTACACCTCCGGCCTATCAACCTTGTGGTCTACAAGGAGTCTTACTACCTTAAAGGTATGGGATATCTTATCTTGAGGCAGGCTTCACGCTTAGATGCTTTCAGCGTTTATCCCTTCCGTACGCCGCTACCCTGCAATGCCGCTGGCGCGACAACAGGTACACGGTAGGTACGTTCACTCCGGTCCTCTCGTACTAGGAGCAAGCCCTCTCAAATATCCTACGCCCACGATGGATAGGGACCGAACTGTCTCGCGACGTTCTGAACCCAGCTCGCGTGCCACTTTAATCGGCGAACAGCCGAACCCTTGGGACCTGCTACAGCCCCAGGATGTGACGAGCCGACATCGAGGTGCCAAACCTCCCCGTCGATGTGAACTCTTGGG
>Ga0099364_10000459_pt1 | contig 68926 bp, 74 predicted proteins | sample TergutTh196P3_FD_73070 | JGI IMG/M metagenome (GOLD analysis project Ga0099364, IMG submission 73070) | Microcerotermes parvus P3 segment gut microbial communities from Pointe-Noire, Republic of the Congo - Th196 P3 | ecosystem: Host-associated > Arthropoda: Insects > Digestive system > Gut ... | reverse complement strand
GATCCTGAGAACCCAAGCCGACGAAGCGACACTAAACCCTGGAATACTTGTTATTTTACACCAACAGTTATTTCCGCTGTCTGCAACAGGATTGCCAATGTTATTTTGTGTTCCGCCTGTACTAGAGCATAGGCTCGTGCCACTGAACTCTGATACGTTACTTCCGGTACAACTTGTTACTTTCCAATTCCCAAGGGATAGGCTATTACAATCCTGATATATGTCATTACCACTCATACCATTAGCAGGACACTGGGTGATACCACCACTTGGACAATTGCTCGGACTATTGGGCGGTTGCGGCACACAAGCAACAGCGGCAATAGACCCATGCAATGGGATAATCGTTAATACTGCAAGGATGCTTGTTAGCTTTATAGTTTTGTTAAATGTATTCATGATACTCTCTCCTTTGGGTATATTTATATTATACCATATACCATGACAAAGGTCAATTTGTATTTAGTCATGTAAAGTGAACACATTCTTAACTGCTCTTTTAAAAGAGCCGGAGTGACAATGTTGGGGATGGTGTCGCGCTTTGCGCGACGCATTAATTATTCATTATTCATTATTCACTATTCATTCAAAAAAACGAAAGGCTTGACGGCTGCATTTATCCTTAAAATAAATTCTGCCATTCTGTAAGTGGCAATTCATTTTCTATGCCCAGCGTGATAATCGACGGCTTTTGTGAAAAAAATTCCTGTGTGGCCACGCGCACCTGATCCAGTGTGACCGAATCTATCCAATCCAGATTTTGTTGTACATCATCCAATCCGCCAAACTGTATACTGCGCGTGGCAAAAAAATCTGCACGGCGCATCGGCGTAACCAATCCCATTCGAAACGCACCCTTGGTCATTTCCTTTGCCCGGGTCAATTCTTGTGCCGTCAATGGTTCTGCGCCATCTTTTATTTTTCCGCACAGATCCGCAATCCTGTGGATTGTTTCGCTTACTGTGGTCTTGGAAGTTTGGGCCTCTATACTTGCAATTCCTATATCTTCAAACGCCATACTTCCGGCACCTATACTATAAACCAATCCGCGTTTTTCACGAATTTCTTGAAATAATCTTGAACCGAACCCCTGTCCCAAGATAGCCAAAAACATATCGACAACATTCAAAGTGTCGCGCGCAATCGCTGGCGCGACCGGCCATATTAATTTGAAATAGGTATGCGAAAGATCATTTTTACTGGTATGGCAAAAACCCGGCACAAAGTTTGAAAATTCATATTTATCTACATCGTGCAATGCCCACCTTTCAAAATTGCTTTCTAATTCCGCCAAAATTTCGACCGGGTTTTCCAAACCACCACCAGATATGGCAATAACACTGTTTTTTGCCGAATAGCGCGCTTTATAAAATTCTGCTATCTGTTGTTGCGTCATGGCCCGGACGCTTTCAAAGCTGCCGCCTATGTTATGCCGCATCCCACCGCGAAACAAGGTATTACACAGCTTATCTTCCAGCACAGCTTCTGGCAGGTCTTCATAGGTCAACAGCTCTTGACATACTATTAATTTTTCTTTTTCCAGCTCTTGTTCCGGAAAAATCGGGTTTTGCGCAACATCCGCAATGATGTTTACAGCAAGCGACCTGTGTTCCACCGGCACTGTTGCATAGTACGCGGTAAGATTAAAACCCGTGTATGCATTTACAACGCCGCCCACATTTTCTATAGCAACAGTTATCTCGCTTGCATCACGGGTCTTTGTCCCTTTCAGTGCCATATGCTCCATCAGGTGAGATATTCCAAAATCTGCGGGATTCGATTCGTTCCGGCTGCCACTTTTTACATATACAGCCACGTTTACCGCCTCTATTCCCGGCAGATAGTCAATAATAACAGGAACCCCGTTTGAGAGATGATATAATTTCGGTTGAATCATTTCTTCACCATAATTAAAAACCTTGCGCGGCCATAAGTTTTATCTTTAAGTATTTCATATCCAATTTTTGGTTCTTGGCAACTTTCCATTTCCCATACTATTATCGCACCGGGTTTTAATTTATCGATCAATTTTTCAGCAACGACCAAGTTTGAATATGGCGGGTCTATAAAAACCACATCGGCCAACAAACCAAATTCATTTGAAACACGCAAAGCATCAGAATGACGGATTACAAATTCATCCGCACTGAACCCGGATAGATTTTTACCAATTACTTTTATAGCATCCGCATCACTATCCGTAAATATGGCATGCCGCGCCCAACCACGCGACAAAAATTCTATACCGAAAGCCCCGCTGCCTGCAAAGGCATCCCAAACCGTAATTTCACCAACGTTCAAGATTTCTTTCAGCATGTTGAATAACGCAATACGTGCGCGGTTTTGGGTAGGCCTGGCTTTCACAGGCAACATCAGCTTTCGCCCGCGATATTTCCCGGAAATAATTTGCAATTTAGATTCCATAAAAGTAAAGTTATCATCATGAAAGCGAAAAAGCAAACCGACTTTATGAAATTAGCCATGGCAGAAGCACGCAAGGCCGCCGCGCATGATGATGTGCCCGTCGGCGCGATCATAGCATGCAAAGGTTACGTAATAGCACGCGGTGAAAACAGGGTGCAAAAAAACCGCGACACTACCCTGCATGCAGAAATGGTGGCAATACGCGCCGCAACAAAAAAGCTTGGTCGGAAATTTCTGGATGATTGTGAAATTTATGTGACCCTGGAACCGTGTGCAATGTGCGCGACGGCTATTTCATTTGCACGAATCGGGCGAATTATATTTGCGGCACGGGATGAAAAAGGCGGCGGGATACTGCATAACGCACGCATCTACGATACCGATCAGCACTTATGGAAGCCAAAAATCTTTGAACAACCAGATTTCGCATCCGAATCATCACAGATTTTGAAAGAGTTTTTTAAAGAAAAACGAAGAAAATAAACGCAGAAACGCCCCGCACTTTATTGTCTGATTCCCTGTTGCATAAGTCCCTGACCCAAACCCATAATAGTATTTAATGTACCACCCTGTCCCTGTTGTAAAATCTGGTTAACCGATCCCAGAACATTGCCCATATCCTGTTTTACCCCAACACTACCCGCTGTCTGAAGCAAGAATCCGCCCCACATCTCGCGCTGTTTCGCCCTTAATTTAACCGGCGAACACTTGTCATGCTTTTCTGTAAGCCTTGCTGCCATTGCGGCTTCGCTTGCCGTATAGTCCGCAGACGTAAAATCTATCATTGCAAATATGTCGTATATATTGGACACAGTTTCTTCATCTTTCGAAGCACACCCCGTATATGTACCGCTGCTTCCAGATTTGCAAATTTTGCCCATGCTTGCTTTCGGGGCATTATGCCAAATCATATTTTCATCTGCCTTTGAATTCCACAGTTCATAACATCCTTTGCCGGATCTCGAATTTTTCTGCTGATACGCCAAATCTCTGTATTCCTCATGAGTTCTACAAGCGGGAATATTATTCAATATTCTGCTGAAATCCTTGCCAGCTTTTGCCTGTTCCTTTATCATATTTGAAACCCAATTAATTTCTGCCTGTGTCGGGATACAGTCGCCTTCCAGGGCTTTCATTTGTTGGTTCATGCTTATAATTCCAGTCGCCAGAGTGATAGCGGTCGGGATAAGGCTATTGCCGTCCAACAGACCACCGGCTTCCTTTTTCTGGGGCTGGACGGAATCCGCTTTCTTAATTGTTATACTGGTAGCCAGTGCCGGCGAAACCGTCACAAAGCATAGGATACAAAGCACAGATATCAGACAAGTCTTATTCATGGATAACACATTCTCTCTTTACAGCATTTTATCAGAAATCGGGTTGCAAAGCAAAGATTTTTGTAATAAAGTCTTTATTGATGAAATCCCGCAGACACTTTATTATTTCCGGCCGACACCGGCGACTGCAACGCCTGTGGCAGTTTTTCTTTACCGGATGGGGTCTGGTAATGCTGGCCGCGCTGGCAATAGGGCCGATACTGAACAAAGAGTTGCTTTGGACACCAATTACCGCAATAAATATGCGTGATATTGCCAGAAATCAGTTTAAAATGGAAAATCTTTCATTCTCGGGATTGGATAATAACAACAATCCATTCAGCATAAAGGCCAAAACTGCACGACAAGAATATCTTGATCCAGATAAAGTATTTATGACAGATATAATAGCACGAACAATCCGCATCGATAATGACAGGCAGGTAACCGATGATATCAGGGCAAACAGCGGGATATATGACAAGGTGAAAAAAAATGCGACACTGAAAGGAAATGTCCGTGTAGACAGCGATAATGGCGACACACTGCGGACAAACGAATTGGTAATACAGCTTTAACTATCTATGAACACGGATACGAATATGAAACAAAGCATTTTGAAAATTGAACACTTATCAAAAAATTACGGTCGGCGGTCGGTTTTGCGCGATATCAGCATACACGCACGTCAGGGCGAATCGGTCGGCCTTTTGGGACCAAACGGGGCCGGAAAAACCACCTGTTTTTATTGCATTACCGGCCAGATACAGGCCACCGGTGGGCAAATTTTCCTGAACTCCCAGGATATAACCCATCTGCCTTTTTACAAGCGTTCACGCCTGGGCATCGGATATTTACCCCAGGAAAATTCCGTATTCCGCGGACTGACGGTCGAACAGAATATCATGGCTATTCTGGAAGTCGTAGAAAAGTCGGCTTCCGCCCGCAAGAAAAAACTGGATGGCTTGCTGGAAGAATTTTCGATTTCCCATCTGCGATGCGCACCATCAACATCTTTATCGGGTGGTGAACGGCGGCGCGTTGAAATAGCCCGCGCGCTGGCCACGGATCCGAAATTCATCTTGTTGGATGAACCCTTTGCAGGAATTGACCCAATTGCGGTAAATGATATTCGCGCATTAGTGTCGCAATTAAAAAACCGCGGACTGGGGGTGATAATCACAGACCATAATGTACGCGAAACGCTTGGTATTACAGACCGATCTTATGTATTGCATGATGGAAAAATATTAAAGCATGGCACGACACCGGAAATAGTAAAAGACCCGGTTGTACGCAAAGTATATCTTGGCGAAAATTTCGCAATGTAAATAAAAGTACGCGAATCGAATATCATCCCACATTTTACGAATTCTAAATTCTGTCCATTATTTTTCCCCTTGCCCTTTGCCCTTTCTATCGTCTATAAATGCGATTAAAGAAAGGAAGGAATTATGTTTGAAATACTTAAAGTGCACGCACGGCAGATTATAGATAGCCGTGGCAATCCCACAATAGAATCAGAAATTACATTAAGCGGCGGCGCGGTCGGTCGCGCAGCAGTGCCCAGCGGCGCATCAACCGGAACCCACGAAGCACTTGAACTGCGTGATGGCGGCAAAATCTTTATGGGCAAAGGGGTATCCAAAGCCGTTGCCAACGTAAACAATGAAATCGCAGCGGCGATAAAAGGAATTGACGCACGCGATCAAAAACTGTTGGATAAAACAATGCTGGATTTGGATGGAACGCAAAATAAATCGCGCTTGGGCGCGAACGCGATACTTGCTGTATCCATGGCATCGGCAATGGCCGCCGCTATACAGACAGGAAGACCGCTATACGAACACATGGCCACGATTTACGGAACAAATGGAAATACCCTGCCCCGACCAATGATGAATATTATCAATGGCGGCGCGCATGCAGACAATGGATTGGATGTCCAAGAATTCATGATTATCCCCGTTGGCGCAAAGACTGAATCCGAAGCAATTCGCATGGGAACAGAAATTTTTCATTCCTTGAAATCCATTTTACAACAAGACGGAAATTCCACAAACGTCGGCGACGAGGGTGGATTCGCCCCAAATTTCAACAGCACAAAAGAAGCACTTGATACGATTATGGAAGCAATTTCAACCGCAGGTTATACGGCCGGAAAAGACATAGCTTTCGGCATGGATGTTGCATCAACGGAATTTTACAAGGATGGAAAATACGAATTTGAAGGAAAAAAACTGTCATCTGAACAGATGATAGAGTTTTACGAAAATTTAATTGCCAGTTATCCCATTATATCAATCGAAGATGGATTGGCCGAAGACGATTGGGACGGATGGAAATTGATGACCCAACGAATCGGTTCACGCATCCAGCTGATCGGCGATGATCTGTTTGTTACCAATCCGGAACGTCTGCGACGCGGGATTGATTCGGGGATAGCCAATGCGATTCTTGTAAAGATAAACCAGATCGGCAGCCTTATTGAAACTTTCGATGCGATAAGAATGGCACAAGATGCAGGATACGGGGTTATCATATCCCATCGTTCGGGCGAAACGGAAGATACAGCGATTGCGGATCTTGCCGTCGCAACAAATGCCGGCCAGATTAAAACAGGCAGTATGTCACGCACAGACCGCGTGGCAAAATACAATCAATTGCTGCGTATTGAAGAACATTTGGGTGGAAAGGCAAGGTATGGAATTTAAACTGGCCGTTTTGATAATTAAATACATATTTGCAATCGGTATCATCTGGATCATTTGGATGTTTCCAGCATGGTTGGCACGGCAGAATAAAATTGCCGGGGTTCAAATGGCTCAAGTTCGATTTTCCAGCTGGGTATTCGGCTGGACAGGCATTGGTTGGCTGATGGGACTTTGGTGGGCGGTGAAAAAATAACTTTTTTCTTGCTTTAACACATGCTTTTCGCTTTAATTCATACATGATAAAACAAAAAAAGGAAGAATCATGGCAGGAAGTATAAACAAAGTGACATTGCTGGGAAATTTGGGTCAAGATCCACAGGTGCGCAGCAGTCAGACCGGGAAAATCGTAACTTTTTCGCTGGCGACCAGCGAATCTTGGAAAGATAAAAACACCGGGGAACGACGCGAGCAGACAGAATGGCATCGTGTGGTAATTTTTAACCCCAACCTTGCCGAAGTGGCAGAACGTTTCTTGCAAAAAGGAACAAAAATTTATGTAGAAGGCACCTTGCGCACTCGCAAATGGCAAAATCAACAGGGTCAAGATGTCTGGACTACGGAAGTTGTTCTGCAAAACATGGGTGCACAAATGATACTTTTGGGCGGAACAAAGTCATCGGGGGAAAGTGGTAACTATGGCGACAGCCAAACGCAATCAACCCCACAACCGCGCGAGGAAATATCTGTCGCACAAATAGGCGATGACATACCCTTTTAGTCGATAATCGCAGATCGGCAGAAATTATAATTTTATTCGCGGGCTTTGCCCGCGAATAGCTTTTTTTTACAAGGGATTTTGTTTTCCACCTTTGCTATCGCTACGGCGCGACCAGCAACGGGAATGGCGATAGCTTCGTTGCAGTTAAAAAGATAATTGGTCTTTACAACAATGACAATAATAGCACCGAAAAGATAAATTCTTGCTATTCAGTTTTATCATTTAGCCCAGCATACTTCGTTTTCTATATTGTTACCGGTGGTGGGAATTCTATATGTTCCCCTGGATGGTGTATTTGCATCGGTATGGTTCAGACCTCTTTCACCCAACAAACACCCGTCTACCGCGGAATTATTGCACAAAACAACCTGGGTACAATCATAGCTAGAATCATTATTAGAATCCCTGATAACAGCGTTACTGTCATTTTCTATTGTCATTCCAGAGGGACAATTGGCCGGCCATGATGAAGCCAAGGCAACATTCACGGAACATATTAACATAAATCCGAAAATAAGTTTTTTCATCGGGCATCCTTTCTAGAATATCAGAATTATTGCCATAATCCGTTACGAAAACTACCCGCGTTTCTGGCAGCATTTGCACAGGCCTCTGAACATTTTTTCAGACAATTTATTTCAGCAGCTTGTGCCTTGATCAGTGTATCTGCACCATTTATCGTAGCAATGGCAGGCTCTATTTTGTCTATTTCTGTTCTGGCGGCAGCTAATCGTGAATTAGCGGTATTCACTAGCGTACTACACTCTTCATTTGGTGGTAAATTTTCAAAACTCCCGGCGGAAGCAGGCGGTGCAGGCGCTACCAGATTGGCGGGAGCGGTTCCAGCAGAAACATCCGCATATACCCATCCGCCATTAGGAGTTCTTGTAAGGTTGCACCAACAATGTGCCCCCCCTGTATTACTTGGGGTTCCTTTTGTACCCATAGTTCCCGGTGTATCTGAACACCGAAAAGTTCCAAAAAATTCCGACGCTCCTGGTGTTGCACAACCATGCGCTCTCCAAAGATTGGATCCTATATTAGTGCAATTACCAGGATTTCTATTGTCCACACATCGAAACACTGCGTGGCCTGGAATTGACAGCATACACATCACAAAACAAGTCACTAAAAACTTTTTCATTATGCCTCTCCTTAGCTTATATTCAAGGGCATAATAGTAAAAGACAAAAGATATTGAAAGTGTTTTTTTACACCAGATTGAAGATCATTTTTCTTCTTCAAATGGCTCCTCGCCATCTTCTTCCGCGGCGTTAAGGTCGATTTCTTTTGGCACACCCAAAATTTCTTCAATTTTATCAGATGCCGATTCTACATCTATTTTATGCAGGGCGGCAAACTCCTGGGCCATGCGTTCAAGCGCGCGCATATAAAGCTGGCGGCCAGAAAATGTCATGGTATCCGCTGCCGACCGTCGCTGAAGATCGCGCACTACTTCCGCCAATCTCATCGGATCGCCCGAATTTATGCTTTCTTCGTATGCCGCCGCGCGGCGCGCCCAAATCATACGCTTTGCACCCGCGGCACGCTTTGCGCTGTCAATAGCTTCGTCCATTTTCCTTGCGCTGACCAGCGGGCGTAGGCCGGAAATTTCTGCCCTTTCAAGCGGCACGCGCAGAATCATATTGTTCTGGCCAAATTCTATCACTATCATATGGATTTTTTGTCCGCCGATATTTTGTTCTTCCACACGCGTAACCTTTCCGACACCCTGGGTCGGATATACAACGAACTGTCCGTTCTTAAACTCTAGTTTTTTAGCAACCATAACGAAAACCTTTCGATTCGTCTCTCTCTATCCGGTTGATTATATCATACAAATATACGAAGTGCAATTTACTGCCCCAGTCCCGCCGGACTGAAACGACCGATGTTGTTTACCAGTTCTTCCAGCATATTAAGCTGGATTTCCGCGGGTATGGGGGTCGCACCACTTGCAATTCTTACATCGGGCAAATCTTTGTCATTCAGGATTTTCGTATCCATCACACGGTTTCCGTCTATCCGCACAAGCAATACTTTCCGATTATCCCAAGTCAACGGGAATGGCCCGTGATAATTTTCATCCGCACCATAGTATATCCAGATCGATTCCCCGTATACAGTACGCGCCAAAGGACTTCCAAACTTTTCTTCCAGATCTGCGGTGTTTTTTACCGTCATCAGCCGTTCTTCAGTATCTTCCGGAAAAACATACCCACGCTGCTTCGTCTGAAATGTACACGCGCAAATGGCAAAAGAAATAATCAGCGGAAATATTTTTTTCATTTTTATTTTATCTTCTCTCTCATCATGTTGGCATAAGTATTCGCCTTTGTACGCGCGACATGTTTTATATTTAAATCATTACTTTCGTGACTGAAACGCGTTCTTTTCCAACGGCCATAATCCCCGCAAAATTTGACATCAACAAAAAAATATGGCTTTTTCCCTTTGGCAGAATCCCCCCAATAAGGACCTAAAACACATACAACATTTTTCCGGGCAAATAATTTATTAAAATTAAAATTCATTTTTACATACCTTTTTGGTTATCCTTTTCTCGCGCCCCTAGGTTGGCATTTTACATTTTATTTCTCGCAATGCAAAGGGATAAAAAGCAAGCCGACAATATTTTTGACAAAACCATCCTTTTTCTATTTAATATAAATAGTCACAAAAAGAGGCATTTATGAAAATCGAATTACTAGATGAAAGTATGATCGCAATAAACAGACCAGAAACCCATTATTCATATATCTATGCACCGCGAGCGACAGAAATCCATACCGCCAGTGCCGACATTATATTCTGTGGGTTTGGCACAAAAATACTTATGCCATGCGCCGATATCCGACGCGGGGAATGGTATTACAGAAAAGGCTATATTCGTTGCAGAATCGATTCAAAATTCAGATGGAAAGTTAAATTCCACAAATGTAATTAAGCCCGTCGAACATTTAGGTTATGAAACTTTCCCAGTATTTAATCGCATATTTTGCGTTGCAAAACAAACGATGCAATATGCTTTTTCAGTTCACGGCGGTATTCATTGTCACTGGCCGCATGCGCCACCAGCCGCGCAAACCGCGTTGGATTCATGGCCTGGGCCGTTTTGAATCGCCCCTCGGTCATAAGGAATTTTTCCAATGCCGCAAGTTCCGGATTATCTGCCGATTCGCAATCAGGACCAACACAAACATTTCCGCCAGAATCCATAATCAGCGGATTTTTGCCCTGCTCTATCAATGACGGATTAAATCGGAACAATGGCCATACGCCCGCATCCACCAATGCACGCTGGTGCGCCGAACCATTCTGCATGTCATATCCATGCGAAATACATGGACTGTATGCCAGTATAATCGACGGCCCTGGGAAAGACTCTGCTTCACGAATTGCACGAATCGCTTGGGGCTGATCCGCGCCCATCGCAATCTGTGCCACATATGCACCCGACATCATCGCAATCAGACCAAGATCTTTTTTATGCTGATCCTTGCCACCGACAGCAAACTTCATAGATGCGCCGAACGGGGTTGCCTTTGATTGCTGGCCACCCGTGTTCGAATAACCTTCGGTATCAAGTACCAGAATATTTACATTCTGGCCACTATGCAGTATATGATCCAGTCCCCCGAAACCAATGTCGTATGCCCAACCATCACCACCAATAATCCACAAAGATTTTTCAACCAGTGCGTCCACCAATGACATCGCTTCCGCAGCGCGCGGATGTTTCGATTTTGCCAACCATTTGCGCACAACCGATTCGTTTTCACGTTGTTTCTCGATATCTGTTTCTATAAAAAGTTTTTCCACATTCGGATATCCCAGTTCGAACAACAGTGCCCGCAAAGCATTTTGTCTTTGATTCAGCGCAAGACGCATGCCAAGGCCATATTCGGCATTATCTTCGAACAATGAATTTGACCATGCCGGACCACGACCCGCAGCATTTGTAGTATACGGGGTAGTTGGCAGATTTCCGCAATATATTGACGAACAGCCTGTGGCATTTGCAACAACCATACGATCGCCGAACAATTTCGTTATCAGCTTTATATACGGTGTTTCACCACATCCGGCACAGGCACCGGGAAATTCGAACATGTGTTCGCAAAGCTCGATATGCTTTGGAATATTCAGATTCAGCTTTTCCCGCGGGAATGGTGCCAGTTTGCTGGCCGCATCGAATGCATCCTGGTTACCCGTGTCTATGGCTTCTTTTGCGGACACCATACGCAATGCGCCGGTCGGACATGCTTTTGTACAGACCTGGCATCCCGTGCAGTCTGCGGGAGAGATTGTCAGCGAAAACCACATATCATCGCCAAGCTCTTTGGTTTTTGATTCCACAAAGCCCGTTGCTGATTTATTTACCAAATTCATCCTGATTGCCGCATGCGGACACAACATCGAGCATTTTCCACACTGTATGCACTTGCTTAAATCACATATAGCGACACGTTCAGCAATGGAACGTTTTTCATATTTGCTGGTGCCAACAGGATACTGGCCGTATGCGAAATTTACATCATCTTTATCCGTGAATGCCGATACCGGCAAGGCATCACCGCGTTGAGCAGCCATTTCACCCAGCACGCCCGCGATTTTTGCCGGTGCATCCGCTATCATGGCGGGGATCCAATCCGGCGCAAATTCCGATGGTTTGCCGGGCAATTTGAATTCGAAAAGGAAATCCGCCGCACGATCAACCGCAGCCCAGTTCGCAGTTACAACATCCGCACCTTTCCTTTTGTAAGTTTTTTCGATCGCATCCTTTGCGGCCTTTGCCGCAACCGCCGGATTTATGATTTCGGTCAGGCCAAAGAAATTCAACATTATGAAAGTATTGATACGATTACCCAAACCCAATTCCCGCGCGGCACGGTTGGCATCAAGGAAATAAACACGCGCACGCATGCGCAACAAATGTTCTTGGACATCGCGCGGAAGATTTGCGAACGCATCATCCGGTGCAAGCCCGGTATTTATCATAACAGTGCCACCGGGTTTTAATCCCTTGAAAACATCGAATCTTTGCGCGATCGTAAAGTTAGAAACGGAAATGAAATCAGCGTATTCTACCAAATACTGTGACCGTATATGTTCGGGCGCAAAACGCAAATGGGATGCAGTCAGTCCCCCGGATTTTTTTGAATCATATACGGCATAGGATTGCGGATACAGATCGGAATTTTCACCAACTATCTTCACTATGTTTTTGACCGCGCCAACAGTGCCATCAGAACCAATACCATAAAGGATGGCGGATTTGTAACCTTTATCATCATTGGCGAATACAGGATCGGTTTTCAATGATAAATTCGTCACATCGTCATCGATGCCAACGGTAAAGTTATGCCGCAAAGTTCCAAGCATCATATTTTCTACAATTGCCTTTACATCGCGGGGTTTGAATTCTTTAGAGCCAAGCCCATACCGACCACCAAAAATTTGAATTGCCGGTCGCTGATCCGCCCCGGGCTGCGATGAATTGCCAACTGATGACTTATTAATTGCGGCAACCACATCAAGATAAAGCGGTTCGCCAATACTGCCCGGTTCCTTTGTACGATCAAGCACGGCTATGTGTTTCACTGTGTCGGGCAATGCGGACAGGAACGCAGCCACAGGAAACGGTCTGTATAAATGCACCGCGACAAGACCGACACCCTTTGGAAGATGGTTAAGGGTTTCAATTATGGTTTCGACCCCCGAACCCATCGCAACTATGACATTTTCGGCCTTTGGATCACCAAAGTAATTAACCAATCCATATTTGCGATTCGTCAGCTTTGTAAATTCATCCATTACGCCCTGTACTATTTCTGGCACGGCATCATACAACAAGTTTGCTGCCTCGCGACCCTGGAAAAAAACATCCGGATTCTGTGCTGTACCGCGGATGGTTGGATTATCTGGGGTCATGCCGCGCGCACGTGCCGCCAACAAAGTCTTTGTCGGAACAAGCGCGCGCAGATCATCATCTGAAAGCCTTTCCATGCGCGATTCTTCATGACTTGTGCGAAATCCGTCAAAGAAATGTAAAAACGGCACTCGCGAACGTAATGTCGCCGCATGCGAGATTGCGGCCATATCATGAGCCTGTTGTACATTATGGCTGGATAGCATGGCAAAGCCGGCACCGCGGACACCCATCACGTCGGAATGATCCCCGAAAATAGACAAAGCATGCGTCGCAATGGCCCTGGCCGCTACGTGCATAACAAACGGTGTTTGTTCACCCGCAATCTTGTACATATTCGGAATCATCAGCAAAAGCCCCTGTGACGATGTAAAGGTCGTACACAATGACCCCATCTGCAAGGCCCCATGAATAGCACCCGCGGCACCGCCTTCGGACTGCATTTCTATAACACCGGGGATCGCACCCCATATATTTTTCTTGTGCTGGAATGCCCACTCGTCGGCCAATTCCCCCATCGATGACGACGGGGTTATCGGATAAATTGCTGAAAATTCGCTGCAACGATATGCAACATCTGCCGCCGCCCAATTACCATCGGTTATAATTCTTTCCATCTTTTTTACCATTTTACAAACACCTTTCTTAATAGGTGCAAATTATACCACGCCAAAGAAATAAAACAAGCAACAAACAAAATATTGACAAAACACACACTTGTAATATAGTGTTACAGCAAATAATACCAAGATGCCAATTTTGCGATAAATAAAACAACGAAAGATAATAGAAATGAAAAAAATAAAAATAACAACTTCGTCAAAAAACAGACGAAAACAACTTTTAATGTCATTAAAAGATCTTCCCGACAAAGAACAGACATTCAACATGATTCTTGACGCGGTACAATATGGATTGAATTCAGAATGGGCATATCTTAGACCGGCCGCCCCATTTCGTCATTTTTCAGCACATCCAGAATCAAACAGTCTTATACTGCGAGTGGATGAAAATGGTAAATACAAATGGGTCGAAGGTTATGCAGAAATGGATTCGGTTAATAAAGCTTTGAAAGACTGGTACGAAAACTATGACGATCCAAATTCCGCTATGAAAAAACTGAAAATCCTTAAAGCAAAGGTTAAAAAGCTGCTTGAAGCGGAACGACGGATAGCCACGCCCTTTATGAATAATTTTTCTAAGAACCATTAAAACGATAGGGCTGAAAATAATGCCGACCGAAAGTCGGAAAGCATGAAGATGGTGTCGCGCTTTGCGCGACGCATTAATTATTCATTATTCACTATTCATTCAAAAAAACGGGAAGCATGGCGGATCTTCGTAAGACGTAAAACGATTTACGCCCTATGATTTATCTTCGTCTTTCTTTTCTTCTTTCTCTGCGTCTTTTTTCGCGCTTTCCGCTTTACGCTGTTCCAACCTTGCCATCGCGTGTACCATATCTATGGCACGATTCAACTGATAATCGACTTTGCCATCGGACTCTTCATCTGAAACATCATCATCTTTGCCTTTATCCTTGTCCTTTGATTTTTTGGCACTATCTTTGTCGTCTTTTTTCAATGCGCCCAACAATGTCGCTTCTGAAAACAAATCGCGTCTTTTTTCCAAGACTTCCACTTTTGAATGCAAGACCTCTATATCTGGCGTTATGCCCTCCCCCTGAATCGAGTTTCCGCTGGGCGTATAATACCGCGCAACGGTAATATGAATCGCGGTGCCATCGGCAAAAGGTTTTTGCTGTTGCACACTGCCCTTTCCAAAAGTCTGTGTCCCCATAACAATTCCGCGGCCGTTGTCCTGTATCGCGCCGGCAAGAATTTCCGATGCCGATGCCGACCCATGATTTACCAATACTACCATCGGTTTTCCATTGGTTAAATCGCCCGGCTTTGCGCGCGCAACATCCATATCTTTTTTATCGCGCCCGCGGGTAGATACTATGTCGCCGCCATCAAGAAACGCGTCCGTTGCCCCTATTGCCGCGGTCAGATAGCCGCCGGGGTTGTTACGAACATCTATGATATAACCTTTTACTTTCTTTTTTTCCAAAGCCGTGATAGCTTCACGCAATTCTCTTGTCGTGGTCGCACCAAAATCCGATATACGTATATATCCGACATCTTCATCACTGCCCTTTCGTTCATGCTTTACAGATTTTACCTTTATAATATCGCGTGTAAGGGTTATAGTTTTTGGCTCTTTTCCCTGTTGCATGATTGTAAGCTTTACTTTTGTCCCAGGCTTTCCTTTCATTTTTTTCACAGCCTGGGTAAGGGTCAATCCACCAACCTGTTCATCATCTATATGTGTGATATAATCGCCGGCTTTGATTCCGGCACGTTCCGCCGGGGTGTCATCAATTGGGGAAATCACGCGAATCACGCCCTTGTCCGCTGTAATCTGAATGCCCAGGCCACCAAAACTGCCACTTGATTTATCGGTAAAATCTTTCATCTCATCGGCGGTCAAATAAGAAGAATGAGGATCCAGTGCCGCCAACATTCCATTCATCGCGGCTTCCAACGCTTTTTTTTCATCTACCTCTTCAACAAAATTATCGCGAGCAGACTGGAACACCAATGCGAACTTTTTAAGCTCGCGGTAAATTTCTTCGTCTGTAAGCCGGTTTATGGGCTCTTTTTTCTTTTCAGCCGATATCGCGCCAAACATCACGGATACAGACAAAAGCACGGATACTAGTAATTTTTTCATGATAAATCCCCTCTTTGACTTGGGAAGCATAGCGAAAAAAAAATCCCCGCGCAAGCAGGAATTACGGTTATTAACGCCGCCGACCATGCAACAAATCGTTTTTACACCTTTCCGCAGTCGCCAGCAATATATCGTTGTTCCCGCAAGCAATACATCTGTTTTTTGTACATCCCACACACTGCCATGGGATATATTTTCTGGATAAAGATTCATAGGCAACGGCATCAGAATCTTTTTTATATACATTTATGTTTTTGACTGTTTGGCTGAAACGATGCGCAACTATATTATATATATGGGAATCCGGCCCCATTAATCCATTGCATCGCAATAAAAACCGGGAATAATATGCCAATTTATTCTGTGTCCTTTCCAATCGGCGCATATACTTTTCAGAATGGCAAGACAATTTGGTCATGGCCGAATCGGTTCTGCGGCGATATATGTAATACGAATGTGAAAAGTCCGGAACAACTTCCAGAACGCTTGGGTATTTCGGGGCACCTTTGAACGCATATCTTATTACAAAATCGGCATCTTCAAAATAAGTAAGTTGGGGCATAAATCGCAGATTGTATTTCTGTATGATATCGGCACGATAAAGGATGGCACAACTGCTAAGCCTTTTGTCCAATAAATCCAATGCCGAATTGATATCTATTGTTTTCTTTGTCGAATGATTGAATAAATTTTTAAATCGTTTGGCACAAAGCATTCTGGTATTGTCATGATCAACCACCAACAGGTTTCCAACAACCATGCTGGCACCCGGATTAGAGTTCAAGGTATCCAAAAAATTTTCCAAATAATATGTGTCGATTCCGGATTCCAGCTTGCCACCTATCATGTCGTCGCCGTCAACGAACATAATATTTCCTTTGGCCTTTTCCAATCCTATATTGCGTGCGGCAGATACGCCAAGATTATATCTGTTTTCAACCAGCTGTACAATCTTTGGGTATCTTTTTACATATTTCATAAGCTTTTTTTTCGTAGAATCAACAGAGCCGTCGTTTACGAGAATTACTTCGCATTTTCTTATGTTTTTTTGACACATAACAGACTGCATACAGTCATCTATATGTCCTTCTATATTATAACATGGAATAATTAACGAAATATCTGGTTTTTCGGTTTGTTTTTTCATATTTTCTGCCTTGCTATTCATGCAACAGAATAATACAAGCAAAACAGTTTGTCAAGTTACAATATACATGCGTCGAGATTGTAAAAGTCAATAATTTCGTGGACAGATTCTTAACGGCAACAAAGTTGCCGTTAAAAAACCGCTCACTTTACATGACTAAATACAAATTGACATTTGTCATGGTATATGGTATAATATAAATATACCCAAAGGAGAGAGTATCATGAATACATTTAACAAAACAATAAAGCTAACAAGCATCCTTGCAGTATTAACGATAATCCCATTACATGATTCTGTTGCCGCTGTTGCGTGTGTGCCGAAACCTAATAGCCCAACAGGTTGCGGTAGTTACACCTATTGTTCCGCCCTTGGTACGGGTGGTTATAGTAATGATTGTAATAACCTATCCCTTGGGGATTGGAAATTAACAAACTGTACCGGAAGTAATGTATCAGAATTCAGTGGCGCAAGCCTGTGTTCAAGCACAAGCGGAACATACCTTAACTTTGGTAACCCTGTTGCCGACAGCGGTAGATACTGTTGGTGTAAGCTAACAAGCATTCCTGGGTTTAGTGTCGCTTCGTCGGCTTGGGTTTTCGTGCTCGACGGCAGCGTTCCGTCCAATTGCGCGTATCGCTGCGCGTACGATTGCGCGAACTTCGCCCAGTCCGATTCCGGTGACGACTTCCGGTCGGCGCTGTTTGCGGGTCTCGGCCTTTGATGTTATGACGGTCTGATGTCATTCTGGTCTGGTGTCATTGCGAGTCACGCCGTCAGGCGGACGAAGCAATCTTTTCAGGTAATGGAATTATTATACTTCCCTGCTTGAAAAAGATTGCTTCGCGGTCTTCGACCACTCGCAATGACACGAAATGCTGGAAAAGATTGCTTCGTCCGTCACTGCTTGCGGTGCTGCGACTCGCAATGACACGGAATGTTTGGAGAGATTGCTTCGCGGTCTTTGACCACTCGCAATGACACGGAATGTTTGGAAAAGATTGCTTCGTCCGTCACAGCAAGCGGTGCCGCGACTCGCAATGACACGGAATGTTTGGAAAAGATTGCTTCGCGGTCTTCGACCACTCGCAATGACACTAATGCGATGACGCGACTCGCAATGACACACAATCAGCAATCAAACTATTTTGCCACGCAGAGAGCATTTATTAGCGGAAGTTATTTTAATGTTTTGTATTGGTGCAACCGCCGCCGCCGAAGTTGCTGCGATAATCACTTGCTGCATGTATGGCGTTCGGGCAAGCAGATGTCCCCCGGTCTTGTCCCGGCCCTCGATTAAACAGGGCATGGTGTGTCCGATACAGCTTTCGTTAAATGTACGATTATTTTCCGTAAGTATATCATCCAGAATTTTAAGACGCTGTTTTTTTATATTTTCCGGAATCTGATTATCCATTGTCGCGGCGGCGGTATGCGGTCTGGGCGAATATTTAAAACTGTATGAATTTATATATCCGATTCGTCGCGCTATGTCACAGGTCATTTCAAAATCTGAATCAAGTTCCCCCGGAAACCCTATTATAAAATCACTGGATATTTGTATATTCGGGCATACATCCCGCAATTTTTCAATAATATCTATATATAGTACCAACGAATATGGACGATTCATTCGTGTCAATACATCGGGCGACCCACTTTGTATAGGCATGTTTAAAAAGGGTAAAAGCTTTGGTTCTTGCCCGAACAGCTTTATAAGCCCGTCTGACATCTCGGTCGGATAACTGGATGTGAATCGGATTCGTTTGACTGATTCAATCTTTGCCGTTGCCTGGATCAGGTCGGCCAGGTTTTTGCCGTCTTTATCTTTATATCCGTTTACATTTTGACCCAAAAAGCAAATTTCTATGGCACCGGTTGCCGCATGAACATCATTTATAACATCATCAAATGAACGTGACAATTCCCTTCCGCGGGTATATGGCACTATGCAATAAGTACAACAGTGATTGCATCCTTCTTGGATTGGTATATATGCGACAACCGGGTTGTCGATCATGGGGGGCAGGGCATCGAACTTTTCCAATCCGGATAAATCAATATTCAATAACTTAGCATCCGGGTTTTCTATGATGTCGGCCAGCTTGTGATACGATTGTGGTCCAAGGACAAAATTCAATTCTGGAATGCGGCGAAAAGAATTCGCGCCTTCTTCCCGCGCGACGCATCCGATAATTCCGAAAAGAGCATCCGGCTTTTTGCGATTGCGAATTCGCCCCAATTCCGAAAAAACTTTATTGCTGGCTTTTTCCCGCACGGCACAGGTATTCAGGATTATTAAATCAGCCGTCGTAACGTCGTCTGTCGGCATCATGCCCAGCCCGCACAGCATCCCGGAAATCCGTTGCCCGTCATAAACATTCATCTGGCAACCAAAGGTCTTTATATAGAATGATTTCATAATGTTTTGGTTTTTCCCGCCATCCATTTTTTATCTATAAAACTATCCATCTGATCCGGGTTTGCAAGCGTGAATTTTCCCGCGCCGAATTTCAACCGTGCCTCACTATTTACATATTGTGCAAGGCCGAATCCGGTAAGCATATATATATCTTTATATCTGCTGTACCATGACCAGCATTCTTCGATAAATTCCGCAGACAATTCAAACAAAACGGGTGCGGGTTGTGGTTGAATTTTTTCGGGTATTTTGACGGGTTCGGGGGTTCGGAAAATTTTTGGATCTGTCTTGCGAAGCAATTCGATTCTTTTTTCGACAAATGTTTTTATGAACCACATGCCCAGTGCTTTGTGCCCCGGATGTCTTTGACGGACGAACTGTAAAAAACTATCGGGGTTTATTTTTTCCAAATGCCTATTAGAAATATAATCTGCCCAGCATTTTTCAAGCATCGGGTATGTTATTTCCGGCATTCTGTTTTTAGATTTGGATTCCAGTTTCCGCCTGATGTTTGCCTGCTTCATAATAAGATCCTTTCGGGTTGCTTCTCTCTCCCTTTGTTTCTGATTGGTCGGCGCGCCTTTTTCAAATTATATTTATCGACGAATATTTTCTCTTTTGGTTCGCTTATTTTCGTCTTGCCCGGCAATATTTGATTATCGACTGTTCTTCGCGTGCTTGCTGTGTTTTCTTATAAACATCGTATTGGTTATCCGGATTAAAATCAAACACTTGTATTCCGGTTATCGCATAGGCTTCGTATTTTATGGTTTTTACGGGTTGCATTATGTTTCTCTTTTTCAGTTTAGTTTACTTTTCAAGATTTCATTGACGGTGCCGGGATTGGCTTTGCCACCGGTGGCTTTCATAACCTGGCCGACAAAAAATCCAAAAAGTCCTATCTTTCCGTCGCGGTACTGTGTGACTGAATCGGCATTAGCGGAAAGTACATCATCGACGGCTTTTTCTATCGCACCTGTATCGTTTACCTGACGCAGATTGTGACGCTGTGCTATATCACAGGGGCTGCCCGATTCGCCGTCCAGCATCTTTATAAATATATCTTTTGCTATTTTGCCGCTGATTTCACCGGATGCGATCATATCAACCAGCCCTTGCAAATCTATTGGGGTGATTTGCCGTGAATCACGGGTTGTGGTTAACGAATCATCGGCAGACCAGTTTTCCGGATGGGCAAAAAGTTCGCTAATCATCCAATTGGCTATGGGCTTTGCGCGTTCTTTCTTGTCACCGATGGCACTTTCGAACCATTTTGAAATATCCATCGATTCGGTAAGGCGCGTTGCGTCGTATTCAGAAAGACCCAGTTCATGTATATAACGTGTCCGGCGTGCTGTTGGCAATTCAGGCATGGTGCCGCGTATCTTTTCAATCTGTTCGTCCGTGATAACCAACGGCAACAGATCAGGATCTGGAAAATACCGATAGTCCAGGGCATTTTCTTTACTGCGCTGAACGCTGGTTGTGCCACTGTCCTGGTTAAAGCGCATGGTGCTGCGTTCTATCGTACCGCCATTTTCAATGATTTCAATCTGGCGACGGGCTTCGTATTCTATCGCCGCCTTTATAAATTTAAATGACACCGTGTTTTTGATTTCGCAACGTTCATTGAAAAAAGTTGCCCCCTTTGGTCGAACCGATACATTGACATCGGCTCTCATACTTCCTTCTTCCATATTGGCATTCGACACACCTGTCGCACGGACTATTTCCCGGATGGTGCGAAGATAGCGTTCTGCCTCGTCCGGCGAGGTAACAAAAGAATTTTTTTCCTTGTTGGTAATGTCTATGAATGCCACGATTTCCAGCAATGCCACCCCCGCCCGATTAAGATCCACGAATGACTTTTCCGGATGCTTGTCGTGCATATTCTTTGCGGCATCTTGTTCAAGATGGGCGCGTTCGATAAGGATTTTTTTCGGATTTCCATCATCGCCGATAATTTCGACCCATCCCCGGCCTATGACGGGTGGTTCGCCAGCAGGTTGGGAAATCTGGTATCCAGATGGCAGATCTGGATAAAAATATTGTTTTCGTGCGAAAATCGACCGGCGGGAAATTTCGGCATTAATCGCAAGTCCGAATCGAATTGCCTGGTTAACGCATTCAGAATTAAGAACTGGCAGCATGCCGGGCATCGCCGCATCAATAAAAGATGCCTGTGTATTGGGTGGTATCGACGGATTATAATCGGCGGATGCGCCGGAAAACAACTTTGCATTGCTGTGAATTTCGACATGAATTTCCAACCCTATTACAATTTCCCATTCGCCTGTTTTTCCTTTTATTGTATATGTCATATTATTCCCCCATCACTTTCGTGGGCCGATTATCAAGACCAGCAAAAGTTTCAATATGTTTTGCCAGTTGCAATACGCGAATATCATCGAAACGGCGACCTACAACTTGCATGCCCAGTGGCAGATTATTTGCGGCAAATCCCGCTGGAACGCTGCACGCGGGCAGACCGGATAAACTGAACGGAACGGTAAATATATCAAGTGCGTACATTTCAAGCACTGAAAGATTGTCGGACAGCGAAAATGCCGTTATCGTGCTGGTTGGGCATATAATCAGATCGCAATTTTCAAATGCTTTGTTGAATGCGTCGTCTATCATGCGTCGAACCCTGGCCGCTTGCATAAAGTATACTTCGTACGATTCGGATGACAGTACTGCGGTACCGACAACCATGCGCCGCTGGACTTCTTCTCCGAACCCTGCTGCACGGGTTTTTTTATAAGTATCTTCCAGACCGGTGCCTTCTATACGAAGACCGTATCTCATCCCATCATATCGTGCCAGATTGCTGGACGCTTCGGCCGGTGATATGACATAATATGTAGCCAGCGCGTCCAAAATATTTGGGATTGATATTTCCATAATTTCCGCACCGCCGGATTTTATATTAGCTATTTGTGCATCGAAAAGTTTTTTCATATCGGCAGAAATTTCCACATCTTTAAATTCTTTTATGATGCCGATTTTTAAACCTTTTAATGAAAGTTCGGCTAATGGTTCGCGCAATACAGTCGCGATTGCATCCGCTTGCGGGGCACTTGTCGATTCTTTGGTGTCATAACCGGCCATTGCTGACAACATCAGTGCCGCGTCATCAACCTTGCGTACAATAGGGCCGGGACTATCAAGCGATGATGCAAATGCGATGCAGCCGAATCGCGAACATAGGCCGTATGTCGGCTTCATGCCGACCAAACCCGTAACCGCCGCTGGAAAACGGATGGATCCGCCGGTATCGGTTCCGGTTCCGATAAGCGCCAATCCGCCCGCGACCGCAGATGTTGTGCCACCGGAAGAACCGCCCGCCGTAAGACACTGTTCGCGTTGGTACGGATTTATAGATGCGCCAAAATAGGAAGTCGCGCACTTTGTGCCCATCGCGAATTCGTCCAAATTGGTCTTGCCCAACAGCACGCATCCGGCATCAGCCAGCTTTTGCGAAACCGTGGATTCATATTCCGGGATAAAGTTTTCAAGCATGCGCGATGCGGCCGTAGTACGAATGCCCTTTGTGGCGAACAGATCTTTCATGCCCAGTGGTATTCCTTCCAGCGGTCGTGCGGTACCATTTGCATAACGCCGGTCTGATTCGGCCGCATCCGAAAGTGCCCTTTCGGGGGTAACGGTTATATAACAGTTCAATTCCGTGCCGAATTTTTCGATACGATCAAGATATGCGCGGGTAAGTTCTATAGCTGTAATTTCCCGCGCGCGAAGTTTTTCAATTGCCTGAACAAGGGTTAGATCTATCATTTTATTCATCCATAACTTTTGGCACGGCAAAATATCCGCGGGATTTTCCGGTATTATCCGGCGCATTCGCCAGCACTGCATCACGGATATTGCCGTCTGTCACGATGTCGTCGCGCAGTTTGACAGTGTGCTCCGCGGGGGAAATCATGGGTTGGATGCCAGTGGTATCGATTTTTTTCAATTTATCCAGCCAGTCGATTATAGAATCGATTTTCATCTGATCCAATTTATCATCGCTTATTTCGATACGTATAAGGTGGGCGAATTTTTGCAATTGTTGTTTGGTAAAGGACATTTTATAGCTCGTGTTTGCTATTTGTTAAAATTACCGTATAATAATACTATGATTTTCGCAGATTTCAAGGATTTTGTCGCCAAATTGCCCGCCAAAGGACGCTTGCTTGGTATTGATTGGGGGGCGCGTCGTGTGGGATTGGCGGTATCGGACGAAAGCAGGGAATTTATATTTCCAAGAAAAGTTATTATGGATGCGGACAATTTGGTTAAAGTAATCATTGATAACGCCAATTTTGAAAAAGTCGTTGGAATTATTATCGGGTTACCACAGCATGCGGATGGAACAGATTCGGAAACCACGCATGCGGTTCGATTATTTGCAGACATACTGGCCAAAACTGTGGATATCCCGATCACATTTATAGATGAACGTCTGACATCGGCAGAGGCAAAGGAAAGAAAAGATAAAAAAACTGCGATAGATACAGCGGCCGCGGCAATAATCCTTGAAGACGCAATTTCCATGATTAAAAGGATAGGGGTATGAATATAATATACCAACAGCATGATTTGTCGGATAAACAGGCGCGCGCGCTGATGGTATCCAAAGAGCTTGCAGTAGATACAGAATTAACGGGGCTGGACGTGAAATCCGACCGGTTGTGCCTTGTACAGTTGCGCGCTTTGGATTGTTCTGATTTTTATCTTATACAGATAAAGGACGGTCAAACATATCCGAATCTGACAAAGGTGTTGGCGAATCCGAAGTCTGTAAAAATTTTTCATTATGCCCGTATGGATATGCTGATGATTTACAAGCGTTTGGGAATATGGGTAGTACCGGTGTTCTGTACCAAGATAGCGGTGCTTTTGGCACGTCCAAAAAAAGGGCACGCGCTGCATAATGTTTTGAAAGAATTATTCAAAATAGAAATGTGTGGTGCAGAAGAAACCACCAGCGATTGGACACGAACCCTGACAAAAAAACAACAAAATTATGCAGCGACTGATGTTTTGTATCTGCATGACTTGAAACGTGTTTTAACCGACATGCTTGCAGATACAAATCGGTTGGAATTGGCAAATAAATGTTTTGAATTCTTGCCCACGCGGTGCCAGATGGATATGGATTGGGGGGAACGGGATATATTCGGATATAATCCAAAATAACTATGAAAAAACTTTGTCTTGTGATTCTTTTGGCTGGTTGTGCGATGCAAAAATCATCGCTTGAATCCGCCGCGATGCGGTATATAGGTGTGCCGTATGTATTGGATCCGCTGGGCGAGGGGCAGGGCGCGCAATATGATCCCGATCCGGTTTACAGAACAGACGCGTTCGATTGCCTGACATTTGTCGAAACCGTGCTTTCGGAAAGCAGTGGATTAGATCTTCAAAAAATCAGATACAAAGACGGTAATATAGATTGGTTCAAACGTAATCATTGGACGGAAACCGATTGGATTCCAAATACTGTGTCGATGGGGCTGATTGGGGCGATAAAAACGGGGCATCATGCTGAAACCTTTGCGCGGGTTGATTTGCAGAAATGGTACAAAGATAAGACCGGTGTTAATTATGGTGCAGCGATGCCATTTGAAATGTCAGTACCCTATGTGCCGCGTGTGGATTTAACACAAGAACTGCTGGCCAAAATGCCACAAGATGCAATAGTGTTTTTTATACGGTGCGGGGTGGATAACAAATTTGTCCGCGGAGATATGATAGCCCATACGGGATTTTTGTTCGGTAACGACCTGATACATGCCGGACAAGATACGGGCGTTGTCCGCGTTAATTTATTTGAATATATGAAAGACAGTAAATTTTGTGGCATAGCGGTTTATGAAGTGTTTTAACCTGCACATGGGTGACGTAAATTAAAACGACAGACCCGATTAGAAAAATAGCCCCCGATAATCGGGGGCTTAATGTAGTTATCGGGGCATTTTCAAAACTTGCCCTGGATATATGCGATCTGGATCGGTTATATCGTTATATTCCGCCAGAACTTTGTATTTAAACCCATCACCGAATTTGATTACTGCTATATCCCAAAGGCAATCGCCTTTTTGCACTGTATAGTCTGTATCGTCAATCAAAGCCACGGTTTTGACCGTCGGTTTTGGTTCTGGTTGTGAAACATGTTCTATTTCTTCAACCGGTTGCACGATTGGTTCTGCTTCCAGTGGCTGTTCTTCGGATATCATTTCAGTTTCCACTATATGATTGGTTGTTTGGACGTAACTTTGACCAAACAACAGCCAGCCAGCCAATGCAATCACAGCAAGCACAGAAAACACCGACAGCAAATATACCAGCTTGTTCCAATAACTTTGGCGTGATACATCGTTGTCTTGTAATTTATTTACCAATGGGGTCACGGCAACAATGGTTTGCATGGTTTTGACAGAATGCTTTGCTAAGTATTTAAGCAATGCCTTGCCGCGTTCGCGCATGCGGGACATCCAAAGTTTCTGGCGTGCCACAGATGCGTTTATCAATTCTTCAGTAGAGCGTTTAACATGTCCGAATTCCATGGTAGACTCCTTTTGTCAAAAAGATTCTAGCACATGAAAAAATTATTGCGCAAGCATTATTTCGGGTCATGCCTAGATTAGATAGATAAATCATACCCTTATGGGCAAATTTATCTATCTAATCTAGGCATGACCCATTATTTCTGCAGTTTGCCAGATCCCATCACGTTCAAATTTTTATCTTTAAAAAGCGTTTTCATCATATCCCGAGAAACTGAAAGGTAATTGCGCGGGTCGAATACCGATGGTTGTTCAGAAAGCATTTTCCGCAACCCGGCGGTAAATGCCAAACGGGTATCGGAATCCACATTTATTTTGCAAATATTTATTTTGCGCGCGCGAATCAGTTGATTTTCCGGGATTCCCCGCGCATCTGGGATATTTCCGCCATATTTGTTTATATCTGCGATAATGTCTTGGGGTACGCTTGATGCACCATGCAGAACCAATGGTAAATCAGGCAATAGCTGGGCAATATTTTCCAATATATCAAACCGCAATGTATCAGTGGGTGATTTCATCTTATAAGCCCCATGGCTTGTACCTATGGATACGGCAAGGCTGTCGATTCCGGTTGCATTTACGAATCGGACAACTTCATCGGGATTTGTATAATGGGACTTGGTACCGATTTTTTCATCTTCTATTCCTGAAATAGAACCAAGCTCTGCTTCGACTGATACATCGAATTTGTGCGCGTATTCTACAACTTGTGCGGAAAGTTGGACATTTTTTTCAAAGGGCAGGGCGGATCCGTCGATCATTACGCTGGAAAATCCCATATCTATTACATCCTTGCATATTTGAAAATTTGCACCGTGGTCAAGGTGCAATGCCATAGGTGCCGTCATACCAAGCTCTTTTGCATATTCGGTCGCCCCGCGTGCCAATGCGGTCAGCATCGCCCCCCCGATATATTTTCGCGCGCTGGATGATACTTGCAGTATAACTGGCGATTGTGTTTCCGCACAGGCGGATATTATTGCCTGTAATTGTTCCAGATTACTGAAATTATATGCCGGTACGGCATATCCGCCGCGTAACGCATCCAAAAGCATTATTTTGGTGTTCGAAAGTCCAATGTCTTTATAGTGCATGTTATAGCTTCCATTTATATTATTATTGTGGATATTATATCAGAAAAATTGACAATAAAGAACTTGCAATATAATCCGTCGCAAATTCAAAATAGATTCGCATATTATCTCACTTTTTAATGTTGGTTTTTTGGTATAATGTAATTATTCTGAAAGAGATTTGATATGCGGAAATTATGTTGTATATCCGAGCATGAACACTTCGGGTTCAATTGAACCCGACCCGGTAAAAGTTTATACAAATAAATCTTTTACAAATTTTGCATGCTCTGTAATAAATCGGAATCGAAATTCGGGTTTTTTACCCATCAGCTCGCTTATCAATACCCGGGTTTTTTCCGCGTCTTCCGCACCATCTTCTGTCCGCGGTGGAAGCTCTACACGGATAAGCCGGCGGGTTTTCGGATCCATGGTGGTTTCTTTCAGTTGGTTTGGCATCATTTCACCCAAACCTTTGAAACGGCTGATATCCTGTTTTTTGCCTTTGTATTTTCCGTTTTTCAATTCTTCCAGTTCTTCATCGCTGGCAACATATACCGATTCGGTTCCGACGGTCAATTTATAAAGCGGCGGACAGGAAAGGTACAGATGTCCATTATGGATAAGTCCGGGCATGACTTGGTAAAAAAAGGTCATAAGCAACGATGCAATGTGCGAACCGTCGACATCCGCATCGGTCATGATGATTATTTTTTCATAGCGTAACTTTGATTCGTCCCAGTCTTTTGCCGTTCCTGCGCCGATAATGTCTATCAGTTCGCCCAGTTCTTTGTTCGCGCCGAATTTTTCATCACTGTTCGACATGACATTCAAAACTTTTCCGCGCAGGGGCATAATAGCCTGGGTCGCGCGGTCGCGTGCCTGTTTGGCAGTACCGCCCGCCGATTCGCCCTCTACTATGAATAATTCGGTTCCTGATATGCCATGCTTGCTGCAATCGGCCAGCTTTGCCGGCATACGTGCGCGTTTTGTAGGTGTTTTCCGCGCGATGTCTTTTACTTGTTTTGTTTTTATCCGCGCCGCGGCAAGGTTATTTACAAATTCCAAAAGTGCCGTTGCTGTTTTTGGATCTGATGCCAAAAATAATTCCCATGGGTCGGAAAGAGCTTTTTCAACATACCGCGCGACTTCTGGATTGGAAAGTTTTTCCTTTGTCTGGCCAAGAAATTGCGGGGATTTATAGAATACGCTTACAATTGCGCATGCGCTGTCGAATACATCATCACCGGTAATTTGCGCGGCGGCCTTGTTGTTTATTTTGTCGCCATAGTTTTTTAATCCGCGGGTAATAGCGGTACGAAATCCCGATTCGTGCGTTCCGCCGTCGATTGTGGCGATAGTGTTACAGTAACTTGTAAAAAATCCGTCGTCGGATGCCGCCCCATTTTCATCGGTCAATACGGTCAGTGCCCATTCAACGTGTCCCGAATCATCCGGAAAATCCACTGATCCACTGAATATCCTTGGTAACAGGCGCGGTTTACTGGTGGTCTTTTGTTCCAGAAAGTCAGCAACGCCGTTGGGATAATGGAATGTTGCAGTTGCGGGCAGAATCATATCTTCGGTAATCAGTTCCGGGTTGCATTTCCATTCAATCTTGACACCTTTGGTAAGGAATGCCTTTGCACGCGCCATACGATATATTTTTACGGGTTTGAAAGACGCGTTTGAACCGAAAATCTGATCGTCCAAAGTAAACCGCACTGTGGTTCCGCGATTTTTTGTGGCTTCGCCCCGCTGAATTGCCCCCAATGTTTTTCCGCGTGAAAAATTGATAGTCCACACATATCCGTCGCGTGCGACAGTAACGGTCGTGCTGGCCGACAAAGCGTTTACGACCGCCGATCCGACACCATGCAATCCGCCGCTTGTTTTATAAACACTGTTGTCGAATTTTCCGCCGGAGTGAAGCGACGAGAATATGATTTCAAGTGCGGATTTATCTGGAAATTTTGGATGTGCGTCAACGGGTATTCCGCGACCGTCATCGGATATTTCAATGGTTTTGGCATCAATCAGCGATACGGTTATTTTTTTTGCAAATCCGGCGACAGCTTCGTCGACAGCATTGTCCAATATTTCGATGGGCAGATGGTGCCAGGCCTTTTCATCCGTACCGCCGATATACATTCCGGGACGCAGACGTACAGGCTCCAGCCCTTCCAGAACCTGGATATCGCTTGCCGAATAAGATTTGGGTTGGGTTGTCATGACGGGGGACAATATAACGGAATATAAAAAAAATTGCAAGTGGCTTGATTTTCGCGCCAGATTTATTATATATCTGGCAATAAACCCCAGTGACTGTCAATGAATAAAAATCCGTATGAAGTTTTGGGCGTGGCGCGAAATGCGTCAGATGCCGAGATTAAAAAAGCCTATCACAGGCTGGTGTTAAAGTGTCACCCCGATAAAAACGCCGGGGACAAGGCGGCCGAAGAAAAATTTAAAGAAGTAAATAATGCTTTTGATATTCTGAAAGATCCCCAAAAGAAAGCCGCGTACGACCGGTTTGGCGATGCGGCGTTTGCGGGCGGAAATGGATCCGGCGGCGGATTTAATGGAAATCCATTCGGGGGTGGAAACTTTAATTTTGGTTTCGGCAATGTGGATATGTCTGAAATGATGGATGAAATGTTGCGCAACGCGTTCGGTGGTTCCGGTCGGACAGGGGCGGGGCGCAAGCGTGCCGCGCCCGAGATGCGCGGACGTGACCTGCTTCATCAGGTTGTTATTTCCCTGCGCGAAGCGTTTACAGGAAAAACCGAAACCGTAAAATTTTCTACCAACGTAAAATGTGAAAAATGCGGCGGATTTGGAACTGCGGATGGAAAGTCGGCCCCGGCTTGTGAAGTTTGCGGTGGCAGCGGGTTTGTGCGTACGCGCAATGGTATTTTTGCTATGGAATCGCCCTGTCATGAATGTCATGGCTCTGGCCGCAGAATAAAAAACCGGTGTAGCCATTGTGATGCTGGTGTTACGCATAAACAGCGAGAGTTAGAAGTCAAAATTCCAGCCGGGTGTAGTGACGGTGCGCGACTGCGTTTGACAGGTCAGGGAGAGGCAAGCCCGCTTGGCGGCAAACCCGGCGATTTTTATATTGATGTGCGGATTCGTCCGGACAAAGTTTTTGAACGTGACGGTGATGATCTGTATATGCGCGCGAATATTCCGTTTACTACGCTTGCTTTGGGTGGGGAAATTGACGTTCAGACAATAGAAGAAAAGACAGTGGCTGTAAAAATTCCCGCGGGAACGCAAATAGGCGAACGCATGCGTATGCGCGGCCAGGGCATGCCGATTATAAGCCAAAGCCGAAATGGTACCGCCGACCGTGGCGATTTGTATCTGGATATTGAAACAGAAGTTCCAAAAAAGCTTTCTGACAAGCAAAAGAAAGCACTGGAAGAATTTGCGGAAATTGCGCAGAAAAAAAAGCGCGGACTGTTTTGATTTATGATTTAGGGGTCGGAAATATCCGACCCCTAAATCATAAATTAATTACCTATTCTCCCTTTTTTTCTGGAATTTCCCCATTTGCGGAAAGAAGTATCGCAACCCAGCGCGTAGAATCGAATTGCGATGCGATTATGAATGTCGCGACCAAAAGGGGTACGCTGAAAAACATTCCGACCGGTCCCCACAGCATTCCCCAGAATACAAGGTTTATAAGTATTGCCAGTGTCGAAAGATTCAGTGTCTTGCCCGTCATTTTTGGTTCTATTATATTGCTGAACAGTATCTGAACGCCGATAAGACCCGATGCTATCATGATGGTCTGGTTCGTATCCGTTCCCGTGATAAGAGAATACAGTATCGGCAAAGTCACCGCTATGATTGTTCCAAATGTCGGGATATAGTTCATTATAAATATTATAAATGCCCATACGCCTGCGAATTCCAGACCCATGTAATCCATCAACAAATATGACGATACTGCTGTCAAAGCCGATATAAAGGTCTTTACGAACATGTATTTTTTCATGTTGTCATCAATGGACTTTAATATGTACCGCATTTTACTGAATTGATTTTTTTCCGGAAATAGAGCCGAAAACTTTTTTGGAAAAGTGCTTTGTTCTATATACATGAAAAGTATATAGACCAGAACCAGACCCAATACCGTTGAAAATTGCGTCACGCTTGCCCCCAAAGATGATATCATGGCACCGGTATCGGGCATTACAGAAGTATCTATATCCAATCCGAATTGTTCCGACACATAGGTTTGCAGCATTAAAAACCTTTCTTGCAGTTCTGGCAGTCGTGCGACAAGTCCTGCGAAAGCCGGTCGTATGTGCGTTACAAATGCATAAACAAATCCGCCGAACGTCGCCATAGACAAAAGGAACGAAAGGAAATCAAAAACGAAATTTCCGGTTTTGCATAATGCACAGATTATCGGTTTTGAACGTAATGTTGCCTTAACCCCGCGTTTTTGGATTGGCGGCGGTAATATTTCGGTTTTAAAAACGGGAAGGACTTTCCGATAGTATGCGGCAATTGCATTCAAAAGATACCAAAGAAATGCCGCGATCAGCAATGGAATAAAAATCGTACGACCAACATACAATATGCCAATCGCGCCAATAAATATTATAATTGAATTCATTTTTTCGCATCCGTGTACGTACCCGCGCCCACGCCCGGTACCATGGGCGCGTCTGCGGGTACAGGCACGATTATCTTACATCTATTACTTCGATATTTTCAGACTGTTCTATGGATACTATGTCTGAAATATCAATATGTTTGGCCGCCGGGGTACCCATAGCGGAATACAACAATATCAATATATACAGCACGTTGACCGCGATTGCCCCGAATATCAGGTATTTGGTTCCTTTGGAAGCCAGGTTTTTTGGGCCGTATATCCGCATCATTATAAAGAACGCCACCAGGGATGCCGCAAGCAACAAGGAAACGGAAATATTCATAAAAAACACGAAAGCAAGGGTTGTAAACAACAATCCGGCCAACCCGTGTAGCGGCGCGCGCATGACCCAGTCAATAAGATTGTTGAACCACTTTGATTTTACCGGTAATGTGGCGGCTTTCGGAGAATCCACAAAGTATGCCGGGTATCCCAGAAAACTTATACCAAATGGTACCGACAGCAACAGCGGCAGTTTCGGAATACCAAAATTACGCGCATATTTGTAAATCGCGATAACATTGAAAACTGAAAGACCGATAATATACAATGCTATAATCGCAAATGGCATCAGTGCTGCGTAATACAACAATGCTGACTTTGCCATAAGGGTATACACAATAAATATTATGGTATCGCTGCTGATAAGCAGACCCAGCACATAGAACAAAGTGTAATAACAAAGGGCGACAAGCGCGATTCCTATGTCTATAATCAGAAACCCACGGCGATCCAACAAATCGGATCCGGCGTATTTTATTGATTGTCTTAACAAAATATACGCACTGGCCGCAAGCATTATGACTGTGGTTGCGGTTGTAACCGCCTTTATTTGTAACGTCGCCGTAAGTCCGATTATCAAAGAACTTATAATAGCGAATACCAGCACCAGCAAAGAAAATTTCAATGGCCATTTAAATAACCATGCAGACAATGTTTGCGGCCGTGCAACCGTCTGCGATCCGGTTGTTGTTTTGGCGGGCTTGCCAGACGGGGTCTTTGCGATAGAACTTTTCTTTATTACTTTTTTAATTGGCATTTTTTTCTCCTTAGATAATATTGCATTATACCACAATTTTTCCGCCGGATAAAGTAGTAGTTGCGGTTGGATTGAAGATTTTTGTAAATTTTTCTTGGTGAGATATTACAAGAAAAGCTGTGCCATTTTGGTTCATTTCAGCAATAATTTCCGCGAATAGCTTTTGGGTATCGTTATCCACCCCGGAATCGGGTTCGTCCAATATTGCAAGTTTTGGTCGCACCAGGATAAGGTGCATGAACATAAGGCGTTTGCGTTCCCCGCCTGAAAAACCTGTATTAATGCTGCGGGTCAACCAAGATTCAGGAATAGAAATCCTGTCGCGCGCTGTTGCCAGTTTTTTAAAAAATTCGCCCGCGGTTAATTTTGGGTAATGTGCCGCCATGGAATGTTTCAGAAATGAAGTTACCGATAAACCAGGAATTTCAGGCACATGTTGTGCACCAAGGAAAAGTCCTTTTCTTGCACGCTCGTCCGCTGCCATATCCGTAAAATTATGCTTTTCAAATATTATCTTGCCGGCGGTGGTTCTATAATCTGGATTTCCGGCAATGGTCTGAACCAGACTGGTCTTGCCGGATCCGTTTTGTCCGTACAGCAGATGCCGTGCATTTGCGGCTATGTCAAGATTGATATCTTTCAGCAACTCTTTGCCATCCAGTGATACGGAAAGATTTTTAATCGATAGCAACATTTTATTCTCTTTTGTTCAAAGCCATTTGGATAAGCTGTTTTGATTCTACCAAAAACTCCATGGGCAGGCGTGATATTACGGGCGCGGCTGCCCCGGATATTATAAGTGCTGTGGCCGTATCGGTCGGAATTCCGGCCTGTGAAAGATAGAGCAGGGCATCCGCCGGCACCGCCCCGGTAGTCGCTTCGTGCGATTGGTCATTTTCGCCATTATTATGAATTATGGTTGGGAAAGTATTTGCAATCGCCGCAGAGCCTATTATTCTGCTGTCGCATTTGGTTGCATTCTTAGCCAGGCGGGTTCCCGGCGCAAAGATAACCTGTGAACGAAAGGTCTGCCGGGAATTTTCCAATGCGACCCCGTATGAAACTATGTTGGATGTCGATTCGTTTCCGATATGAATCATTCTTGTTCCAGTATCGGCCTGCTGGATTCCCCGGGTAATGGATAGCGAATAAAAATCGCTGTGTGCTTTGTTCCCCGCGAGTATCGACGACGGATATTTCCAGGTCATCGCGCTGCCTATTTCCACCTGTGTCCACAATAGTTGTGCGTTTGCATCAACCCGTCCACGCTTTGTTACAAAGTTAATAATTCCGCCGGTTCCGGTCTTGTCGCCCGCATACCAGTTCTGCACGGTCGCATATTTGACAGTCGCGCCTTTCATAACTATGACTTCGACGACCCCGCTGTGCAGTTGATGATTCGGGCGACGGGGGGCGCTGCACCCTTCCAGATATGATAATTCCGATCCAGCTTCGGCCACTATAAGCGTTCGTTCGAATTGACCTATTTTTGCGGTTTCTATGCGGAAATAGCTGGCCAGGTCAATCGGACATTTGGTATCTGGCGGGATATATACGAATGTTCCATCAGAAAATACGGCCGCATTCAGTGCCGCAAAAAAATTATCAGCCGCCGGTACGACTTTCCCCAGATATTTTCGCACCAGATCGGGATGTTTTTCAACCGCCTCTGAAAAAGGCATGAATATTATGCCCAGACGTTCAAGTTCCGCGGTATATGAAGTATGCACGCTGCGGCTATCGACCACGATGTCCGTCGCCATCCCCATCAGCGCGCGTTGTTCCGCCTCTGGAAGACCCATTTTTTCATAAACCGATTTCAGGTCGGTGTTATCTATTGGTGCGGGTTCTTTGTAATAATTAAGCGAATCATAATCAATGGCTTCATAGTCGATTTCCGCCCAGTGCGGTTCTTTCATTTTTTTCCATTGTGCGAATGCCGCCAATCGCCAGTCCAGCAGCCATTTTGGTTCGGTTCGTTTTGTGGAAATAGATATGATGGTTTGTTCGGATAACATGTTGTTCGGGATTATAACAAAACGATTCGCATTTGTCTAAAAAATCGTGTAAAATATAGCCAGAGGTAGAGAGATATGAAAAAACTGATAATCAGGCTTTCTTTCCTGTTGGCTTTGGCAAGCGGGGTGTTTGTTATTTGGAACTATATATCTGGCAACCAGGCTTATTTTTCAGACAAATTTCCGGGTGCAGAACAATTGTATGAAAAAACATCAGAATATATAAAAGATAAGTACAAAAGCATAATTGCGCGCAATCGCAGGGAAAAGGTATATGAGATCGAAAATACAAACGAACAAATAATATTCGCGACATGTTCTATTTCTGATGAAGGTATAGATATTCCAGAAGACGAATCGGGTGGAAAATGCTGGTGCAAATATGATGAAAGCGGCGACTGGATGTTTTTACGGGATTATGGATTACCAGAAGATTGCATGGCTGATTGTGAAAACTATTGCGTCGGCAAAGCCTAGTTATCTTTTGCAAGTTGTTTCGCCTGGAATAGCAAAGTCACGATTTGACCAAGCAGGCCGTCGGCAAATGCAGATGCCAACAAGCCATCTGGATCATTGTCCGACAAATGGCGCAACAGTTTTTCAGCCCGGGTCAAAAACGCATCCGCACTGCGTGCTGTGTCTGGATCAAGCTTTATCATCTTGCGCAAATTTTCCAATACATAGGGATTTTTCGCATATTCATCGACCATTCCACCCAAAGTTTGCCACAGGGGATGTTCCGCCGTGTCGCGTGGCTGGATTTCAAGTGCACGTGTAATGGGCAGTATGTGCTGTAATAGGTCTTGGTATAACATGTCCGCGTTTTGCGCGATAATTTCCGCCGCCGCGCGCGCGCGGTAGATTCCCTGGGTTTTTACAAGTACAGCGGATTGTCGCGCCAATAACAGTTCCATGGCCTTTATGCGCTGGCTTGCCCTGGCGGATACTGACAGCGATATCATACTGACCGCCAAAACTATAAGCATGACCGCCAAAGCGATTTCAAAAAATTCCATTCCTGTGTCCTTTTTCGGATAATATCATAAAAAATCCAGATAACAAATGGATAAGTGTTCTGATTTAGAAAAAATTATTTTAAACGTTTTTGCGCACAACATTGTAATGCTTTCCGTTTTTTGAATGAATAATGAATAGTGAATAATTAATACGTTGTGGATTATGATTTGAAGTGCACCAGTTTGGTTGTAAAGTGTGGCAGAAAGAACGGGTAATACCCACCCCATTGCTAAAATTTCTGTTAAAAAGAGCACGATATGTAATTGTGAGTCGATAGAAATAGGTTTCAATATCTGTTTTGTTTTTCATTATTTTTCATTTGTGCAATAACCCTGAATATGATAAAATGATATGGAATGGAATGTACATGCCAGAACCAAACAGCGGTTTTTGGTCGTTTTGGCGCAATCGCAAATATACATAATGTATGTTATGCGCCATTTTTGGGGTTCCTTTTGCACATTGTGCTTTTGGGACAAGTCCAGGAGAGAAGAATATGATTATAAAAAAATCAGGTTCGATGTTTCGCGCGGTGCTATTTGCCCTTTGTCTGGTGCCTTATGCCCTGACTCAGGCTGATGCCAGCCAGCTGATATATGACCCACGCCGTTTACCAACAACGCCGACCATGGGTTCTGTTGGCGGACGTTCTATCGCCGGCGCAACCATAGGCAGAACAATAGGGATAACTCCGGTGCCAGTAAATGAGCCAAAAGACACCCCATATTCTTGCAATCGTCCGATGCCAGAAATCACCACTACTGCACGTTGTATTTCCAGATATACCGATTGTTTAAAAAAAGATGATGTCTGTGGCGAACACTTTGAACTTTGTGCAGAAAGCACAGGAATCGACCAATACAAAGAATTTAATCAGAATAAAATCATGTGCCAAGATGTGCTTGCCACATGTCCGATTGATGCAATTAATGGTTTATTCGGATCAAATTTGGGGGAAGAAGAGCCGGAAAAAATCGATTGTAATGGTGTGATGACACCAATTGCGCGCAAACTGTTTGAAGGAAAAACTCGCAAAACACTTACAGAATTAACGATAGAAAATGAATCAAATAGCAGGATTGCCGCCCTGATAAGAGAAGGCAATCTATATGCCGCAAACAATGCCGTACCAACATGTTACAAATTGGTCGACCAGTGTTTTGCGCGTGCATGCACTCCGAATCCATATTATTGCAAATCCGGAACATCATTTGATGTTGCCGGAAAATTAGAGGGTAAAGATTGCAGGACTAACGAAGATCTTAATTCTCCGGGTTGTTATCTAGAACCTATAAATATGAGACATATCAAAGATTTTTTAAGCCGGGCGTGCATAGACACCGTTGGTACCAGCCAGGCATGCTATATGACGACATTTCCTGATGCCGGTCCGCCAAGACCATCCGATCTTGTAAAACAGGAAAACAGAGAAGATATTTTTGATCTTGTGTTCAGCGAACGTTTTATTGGTCAAAATAAAACAAACATGGAAAGGAAAATTGACGAACTTATTGCTCAAGCAGTAGAAAACGCGCGCGCACAGTGCCGTGATACGATTGTCCAATGTGCAATGAATAGCTGTGCCGAAGGTAACGGTGCCGCATGTTACGCCCAGGCTCAGGCAAGTAGTGGCACTATTGACATCGCTGGAATTAGCACTCGTCCAGCAATTAAACTTGGTTGTGAAGGAATTATAAGTAATGACCCAAGTTGCCGTTTTGTAGAAGTGGAAATGTTTGTAAACGCAGATGGAGTTTTTGATGGATTTAGTTATAAAGAGGATGTATTCAATAACTTGTTTCAATGCAGTAATTCAACTGGTACTTCCCCCGCTTGTTGCACTACCGCTCCATGTAAACTTGGTAGCGATCCGACAGGAGCCATTGCTTCATTAAACACTCGCCTGTCGTCGTCATTCAGTGCCGGCTCAATAGACAGGATTCGTCAGCAATGTCGCTCTACTGTTAAATCCTGTATAACAAATAGATGTGGCAGTGGTTATGACATGTGCTATACTGGTGGTGGTGCCTTTAATACAGGAGTTGACGACTGGATTCCAGCAGTGATAGATACCAGCAGACGTGCTGATGGAACTCTGGATCGGGGGATTGTTATTGGTCTTTGCTATGATACAGTCACAAATGATCCTATATGCAAAGATCATTTTGACGTGTTAGAAGCGCTTCGGACAAAATCAAATACACCTTCTTGGGGAACTTCGAATTCTATTGATAATGCTTGGAGAAGTGCGGTTGACGCCCCCCATATAAGTGTTCAACAGCAGATATCAGTAGACAACAAACTACAATGTACAGCCGGTTATAATAAAAAAATCGTAGGTGATTGTGGAACAAAAGTTGATCCTAGTTGCCAGGATGAGCTTTGCGAAACTTATAATAATCCTGCACTCGAAGTAGAAATAGAAAAAGGTGTAATTGCGGTAGGACAAGTATTTAATGATGTATTGAGTGAAATGAACGATACAATACAGCAAGAACGCCGTGCAAGAAAAACAAGGGAGTTCAATCGTTGTATGTCCGGAAATTCAGGTACAAATTTGGCTTATGCATGGGTAAAGCATACGGGGGGCACCAATTTCAAAAATTTTGACAGAATGAACTACGCGCTAAATGGGCTTAATACAAGTTTTATAGAAAGTCGCGATCCAGGCGATGGTTTCTGTGCAATAGCTGTAGAACTGCGGTCAACAGATAGTGAAATCCAAAAAATACTGTCCGATCGAACTTCGATAGGCAGTGGGCATCTATCCATCAATAGTGCTGGTACCACAAGATTTTTTGCCGTGGGAGATTCATTTGATTGTGGTTCTTGGATTCCAGAAGATACAATAAATGAAATTGCAAAAAGAATACATAAAAACGAACTTGATGATGGAAAGGGCAGAAGGTGGTTAACATCACTAGGTGTTGCAGCACTTACTGGTGGTGCTGGCGCAATAACAACGCATGTCCTAAACAACAAAGGTAAACGCAGTGGCATATTAAATAACAATAAAGAAGCCGAAAATAAAGAAGTGGCAAATAGTTGTATTAATAAAATTAAAAGTGCTATAGGTAAAATAAAAAATGTTACTATCGATGGAAATAATGTATGCCAAATACCAAGTTCCGGGCTTGAGATTAGTTCGGAAATAAGCAGAGATTCGGGTTGTAATATAGAGGCACATCCTAAGACTGATGAGCACAGTAAAGCAAAAGAAGCTGCGGAAAAACTTTGTCAAAATTTACGAGAACAGTCTGAAACAATAACAAAAACTGTGGGTGGTAATAATCAAGCTTGGAATATGGGTATTAATACCACTGCTGCCACACTTGCTGGTTTTGGAACAACAATGGCAATTATGAAGAACCGTGCCGAGAGAGCAGCAGACGAGGCAGAACAAAAATGGCGTGATGATATGGAAGACAAGACCTGTTGTTATATAGGAACCCAAAAAGTGGCTTGTTTTGGTGATACCGTGATGACAAGCTTGGATTAATGAAAAGGCATTTTACAAAAAACGCGGGCAAAGCCCGCGTTTTTTATAAGCGGGCGTAACATAATCTGGTTGCAAACATATAAAGAATTATAACGGCAACAAAGTGGCCATCATTCCTGCGTAAGGCGGGAATCCAATGTATAAGCCATTCGCGGGCAAAGACCGCGAATACATATTCGTATCGTGCGCGGTGCGGAAGCTATGCCAATATCGGCAACCCAGTTGTAGATGGTGGCAGTAACTGTTGGTGTAAGCTAACAAGTATTCCCGGGTTTAGTTTCGCTTCGTTGGCTTGGGTTTTCAGTGGGGTCGACTACGGCGATCCGTCCGGTTGCGCGTATTACTGCGCGGGTTCTTGCGTGGGCATCGCCCTGAGCAATTCCTTCTTCCGGTCGGCGCTGTTTGCGGCTCTCGGCCTTTGATGTTATGGCGGTCTGATGTCATTGTGGTCTGGTGTCATTGCGAGTCGCGTCACCGCTTGCGGTGACGGACGAAGCAATCTTTTCCAAAAAGGGAAAGTATAAGAATTCCATCGTCTGTAAAGATTGCTTCGTCCGCCTGACGGCGTGACTCGCAATGACACGGAATGCCCGGAAAAGATTGCTTCGCGGTCTTTGACCACTCGCAATGACACGAAATGTTGGAAAAGATTATTTCGTCCGCTATTCATTATTCATTTAGAATAGAGCATCGTGCGCACAGCGCACATTATCGGTATGACATATAAGCAAACAAAAATAACGTGTTGCAACGGCATACTTTTTAATTGCGTCGTTTTTCCAAACTCGTTATAATCGTTTTGTAACGTTATAAAGGAAGGATCTTTCTATGTTCCGACAAATCTTTATTTTCGCGCTTTTTGCGACTTGTTGTGGCTATTGCTGGGCCGATGGGTTCGCATTGCAAGACCACGCACCGCAACAATTTGCGCAGCCGCCGGTTTGGCCCGCACCCGGATCCGATGCCGATATGCAGATCGCAACCACCGCACAAGATAGCGGTGTCCGGTATGCCGGTGATGATCGTGATAACATACGCATAGTATCAAAAATTGGCGCGGATTTGACCGTGGAAAATAATATAAGCATGGACGCGCGTGGAAATGATGGAATGGGATTTTCTGGCGGTGCAAACCTTATACATGGGTATCAGGCCCCGATAGGATTCAACATATATGAAAACCAGGCTGAAATGCCATTGATGCACCAGGCGATGTTGGAAGACGACGGCGCACAGGTATTGGCCATGTCCCGATCAGGACGGAAAAAGCCGGATACCAGACCACAAATGTTTCTTGGTTCGGATGCGCCCTTTGACGAATGTGACGAATGCCCCGATATGGAAGTAGAGGATACAGAATCATCCGGGTCGGATTCAAAAATACCTGACCAGGTGCGTTCTTGGGTTGTGGCCAGCGGATCGACCCTGCGCGAAGTTTTGCAAGAATGGTGCAACAGAGAGGGTTGGGATCTGGTATGGGGCACGTCGCGCGAATACCCGATACAAGCATCCGCAGTATTCAAGGGGCGATTCATAGATGTGTCCAGTGCTTTGGTGCGGAATTTTTCACGTGCCAATCCGGTGCCTTATGCGAAATTCTATAAAGGAAACCGGGTGCTTGTCGTAAGCACCGCAATAGGGGAATAAAAAAATTTCTGACTGTTGGTTGAAGATTGCTGGTTAAAGCCCAATCAGAATCGACATCCGTTTTTGCCAAAGATTTGGCATAAAGGTCATAAGTCGGCAATTAAAAGGTTCGAGATGAGAAAACTATATTTGTTTTTTACTTTTTGCTCTTTGCTGTTCGTCTGTGCTTGTGCAAAAAAAGAATCGCGACAGGTCGCAAGCGCGGTCGACCAGGATTTCGTAAATGCATATGATGCTTTCCAAATGGCGAAACAGCCATCGGCAAAAGTTTCCAATGATACGATATCAGTGTCGGAATCTATATGGCTGGGAAACAAATCCATAGTTCTGGAACACAGAAACAATCTTCCACGGGAATTTGAAACCGATACGGGTGTGACAATTCTTTTGGGTGATCCGGTTTCGCTTCAGGTTTTGGCCAACAATATACATTCCATAACGGCAATACCGGTAAAGATCGACAGCCAGATAAATGCCGAAAGATTGAAAAAGAACATGAATATTGCATATACCGGCAAATTGTCGGGTCTGTTGTCCCAGGTAGCCACCGATCTTGACTTGCTTTGGTATTACGACAAAAGCTCTATAGTTTTCTATGAAACCGAAACCAAGACTTTCACACTGCATGCCCTTGGCACCGATGTAAGCTATCAGTCGCGGATACAGACGGATGATGGAAATCTGGTTGCTCTGGAATCCAATCTTCATGAATGGGAGGAAGTCGAAAAAGCAATCGGCAGCATAATCGGGGGCAGTGAAAATGCAGGCTTCACAGTATCGCGTTCTTTGGGTACAATTACTGTTACCGCCCCCCCGTCGGTTCAGGCGCGTGTTTCAGATTATATAGACAGACAGAATAGACGATTGAGCCAATTGGTAACAATAGATGTAAGGGTTCTGCAGGTTTCGATATCCAATAATTCGGCATTTGGTCTGAATTTGGCGGCGGCTATTAATTCGACATCTGGGTTGTCAATTGCCGCGAATCCATCCAATACGCTGGGCGGCCTGGCAAATACGAACAGTATGAATATAGCGGTGCTGTCGGGTGTGGCATCGGCCGAACGGGGATTGTCCAATGATGGATCACTTTCTTCCGTGGCCGGGTCGAACGCGCTTATTACCGCCCTGGCAAGACAGGGTAAAATATCTTTGGTAACGAATGTCGGTGTTACTACCCGCAGCAATCGCGTTGCACCGGTATCAAATACCCGTACGACAGGATATATAAAGCGTATCGAATCGCGTAACTTTACGACTGTGGAATCGACAACCGTGGATCAAGACGATTTGGAAACCGGATTTTCTATGCAGCTGTTGCCGAACGTATTGGAAAACGGACGGATATTGCTTTTATTTAGAATGAGCGTGCGCGAGCTTATAAACATTCGCACCGAAACGATCGGTGGAACCGGAACAGAGCAGGGTGTAACTCTGCAGCTGCCAGAAGTGGAAGAACGCAGCTTTATGCAGGAAGTAATCATGGAATCTGGTCAGACGTTGGTATTGTCCGGGTTTGAACGCCAATCGAACAATGACACGCGTTTCGGCATGGGTGATCCAGATATAATTGGAATAGGTGGTTCCCGCGAATCGGCTTCTACCCGCGACGTGCTTGTGGTTATCTTGACACCCCAGGTTCTTGTGTCGCCGATGGATGCCGAAAGAAGTATACAGCAGAATTGGGGCGCACCCTTGAATTGATGGCATCAGAAGGTTGCGACGCTAATATATTGACAAACTAATATTATCATTTTATCATCTTGTCAAATAAAGAGGTGGTAGTATGATTCTGGGTGCTGCTATAAGAAGTTGTGATCTTTATACCATGCGATGCGATGATTCGGCGGTGGTAATCAGGGATTATGTGTATATAAACCGCAGGTATGCCGAAGACTTTTTGAATATAATATTGAATTTCCAAGATGTTTATGATTCTGCCAAATATTGTATGCAAGTGATGTTGCCCAGTCAGCTTTCTGATTTTTCAGAATATTTGAAAAACGAAGTCAAAGAAAAACAGTATGGACAGCATCTGGAATGTTACAATGCAAAGCGTGGTCTTTTGATTATGGATGCGATTCGGGATATCCAGCGTAGAAATCAAGTTTTATCTGCAATCGGAAGTAAGGAATCAATCGGATTCAAAGAACCAAGGGATTGTCTTTTTGTTCCAATTTGGCATGGTTGGGTATTTGGTAAAAAACGCTAGTATTGTTCCTGTATTTGCCGTCATGTTTTCTGTTTTTTGAATGAATAATGTATGTATCGTGCGCAACGCGCACGATACAAAGCAGAACATGAAAAAAATCCCGCATTTGCGGGATTTTGAAATTTTAATCAAAAGAATTTTAAGCTATTTTATTGACTTTCTTGGAAAGGCGCGAAATCTTGCGCGCTGCGCGCTTTTTCGGCATTGTCTTGCCCGCGGATTTCATGATTTTTGATTCGGCTTTACGGGTCGCTGTGACCGCCACGGCTTTGTCACCAGAACCGATTGCCTTTACAGCTTTTTTTATTTCGGTCTTGACCGCGGATCGGCGGGCGGTATTAACCCGGTTCTTTTTTTCAGTTACCAGAATACGTTTTTTCGATGATTTATGGTTTGCCACTTTTTTTCCTTTTATTTTCGTGCATTTTCGGGTATTTTATATATTGTCCGTTGAAAAGTCAATGAATAAGGATAAAAAATGATATATGCCGTACTTATAATAATATCTTATCTTCTTGGAAGCATTCCATTCGGGCTTTTATTGGCAAAATGGGCGGGCAAGGGCGATATACGAAAAGTCGGCAGCAAAAGCACCGGCGCAACCAATGTCATGCGTGTTGGGGGATTAAAGTTGGCGGGCTTGACCTGGGCTTTGGATATGGCAAAGGCAATTATAGCGGTGTTGCTGGGTCGTTATATTATAGGTATAGAATTCGGCGCATTGTGCGGTGCGGTCGCCATATTGGGACATATTTTTCCTGTGTGGCTGCGATTCAGGGGTGGCAAGGGTGTAAGCTCTTTATTTGGTTTCATGTTGGCTATCAATCCCTTGTTTTTTGTCGTGTGTGCGATTGAATGGTTGATTATCGTATTGGGTACCGGGTATTCCAGCCTAGGGGCACTTACCGCGTTGACTGTGCTTCCGATTTTGGGATTCGCGATGGATTTTAATGTCGGGCTTATATGCCTTGTCATTTCTGTTATAATTATATTCTGGGGGCATCGTCAGAATATACAAAGACTGATTAATGGCACCGAAAGCAAAGTCGAATGGAAGTGGAAAAAATAGAAAACCCGCGTTAAAAAATACATTTTTCAAATATTCCACATCTTGTTATTCATCGTTTTTTATACATATTCGTGTTTGTTAAACAGGTTATAAAATATCGGTTTGTGATTTATATGGTATTTTATATAATGGTGTGTCATGGATGATATTTTTCATAAATTATTAATTTTGCGTACTTATGGAATCGGGTCGAAAAGATACAAAGAACTGTTGGACGGATTCGGAACTGCAAAGGCGGCAAGCGAATCATTAAATCATCCAAAGGAACATATCGATTCGGTATTGCGGGAAATGGATCGTGCATTGCATAGCGGTATTTTCTATATATGTGATGATTCGGACGAATATCCTGCCAATTTAAAATTAATAGAAAATCGCCCACCAGTGATTTCCGTGCGCGGAAATATCAAAGCTTTACAAAAGCCTGCTGTTGGTATGGTCGGTACGCGTCATGCAACCGCCGCCGGTATGCGATTCATTCATGAACTGGCACGTGAATTTGCATCGCGCGGATATATCGTTGTTTCCGGTATGGCTATGGGTACCGATACCGCCGCGCACGACGGGGGGTTGGCCGCGCCGGGCAACCTTAACACTATTGCGGTGTTGGCCGGTGGGGTTGATTATGTATGGCCCCCCGAAAACGAACGTTTGTATAACCAGATAATCGAACGTGGGGCGATAGTTTCTGATCTGCCTGTTGGAACCACGCCTGTTGCCAGTAATTTCATAATGCGAAACAGATGGATTGCGGGAATTTCTGAAAAATTGATTCTGGGGGAAGCCGATGAAAAGTCGGGAAGTATGGCTACCGCTGGATTTGCATTGGGTTATGGCCGGATTGTGCACGCTATTCCGGGGCATCCATCCGATTCGCGAAGCGCGGGTCCGAATCGACTAATTAAAGATGGCAGGGCCGAAATGTGCCTTGGCATCGATGATTTTTTTGAAAGTCAGAAAAAAGATAAAAAGGTTCAAAAAATAGAAAATGAAGTGTTGGATAAATTGGGAATGACTCCCGTTGCTGAATCTGTATTGGCAGAACTTGTCAAAAAAAATATAGCAGATGTCAGACGCGAACTAGTAATGCTTGAACTGTGCGGAGCCGTTAAAAAAACCGATGGCGGATACGTAAAAATCTGATAATAGAACTGTCCATACATTGTATATACAGGCCGCGGAAATACTGGTAAAAACCGAATCGGTGGCAAGAGAAAAATTGAATAATTTCTATCAAGAAAAACTTGCGAACCGGTTTTTTTGGTTTAACTTTTCAATATATAAAATGACACTGGTAATCAAAGGAAGGGAGATGGCGATGATGGCAGCATGTGTGGATCCAGTAAAGTCCGTGAGTGTTGATTCAGTCAAAAGTGTTATCCGCTCAAAAATGGATCCCACGGCTTTTGATTCTTGGATCGCCCCGCTGGCAGGTGCCATCGAAAATAATGCGATTCATTTTGTAGCAGCCAACCAATTTTCCGCAGATTTTATCAAAAGTACTTATATCCACATTATACAGGCGGCGGCATCGGAATTTGGTTTAAATGCAACGATTTCCACGGGTCGTGCCGTCCAGACAATACCACGTATATCTGTGAACGACAATATTGAAATAAAGAATTATGAAAAACCGTCCATATCCACTGTTTCATGTGTTGCATCCAGCGGTTTTGATGATTTCATCGCATCCGAAGAAAATTCTTTTGCAATCACTGCGGCAAAAAAAGCTGCTGCTGGCAAAATTACTTTTTCCCCGTTATTCATATATGGTTCGGATGGTTGTGGAAAGTCACTATTGATGGAATGTGTTGAAAATGAAGCCCGGAAAAATAAAGACGGGGGTCGCACTTTGCGTCTTGATGGTGCACAATTTGTTTCAGAATTTCAACGCGCTATTACCGAACGTACAGTATTCGCCTTTAAAGATTTTATGCGCAACTGTGATATTTTCATTCTGGATGATGTACAGATTCTGTGCGGTAAACGTGCGACATCCGAAGAATTTTTGGCACTATTGGTTGATCTTGTCCGTATGGGGAAAAATGTCATACTGACAGCAAATGCCGCCCCGTCAATGCTTACCGGGTTTGATCGCCGAATGCAGTCTGTTCTGGCATCCGGTCTGGTTGTAGATCTGGTCGCGCCGAGTAAGACGGTTCGCAAAAACATGCTTGGTCGTGCCGGTGTCCGTGCCGATGTCGCCGATGCTTTGGCATCGCGTGCGGAATCGAATGGCCATATAGTCGCGGGTCTTTGCAAAAAAATTTCCGCATGGCGTGAAATGATGAACGCAGATGTTACGTTGGATGTCGCGGAACGTCTTTTGGCCGATTCGCTGCAAAAGCAAAAGACCCCGCTGACCATGGCGCGTGCTATGGCTGCCAAACTGGGTGTGTCATTTGAAGATGTAACTTCGGCATCGCGTGTCCGCCCAATTGTCCGTGTCCGGCAAATCATGATGGCGGCATTAAAATCTGCGACAAACCTGTCGCTGTCTGAAATTGGTCGTGTAATCGGTGGTCGCGATCATGCGACGGTGTTATATGGCCTTGCACAGATTGAAAAAATGAAATCAACAGATTTGGTTCTTGTCGCGGAAATCGCACAAATGATAGAAGAGTGTAAATGAATAAAAAAATCCGTCATGCTTGCAAAGCAGACGAATTTTTTATTTTTATACACAGCCCCTGTATTATTTCAGCTTTTTTATTTTTCTTAAAAACGACACTGTATATTGTGCGGCGGATATAAGCGAAGCGGCAAGTGAAATCCACAAACCGGCGATAGATGCCATAAGGAAATAGTACAAAAACTGGTTTGCGGGAACCAAAGGTAAAATATTGATGGCCAGCATAAGCGCGCCCACAGATGTCATCTGGGCAAACGCGGCAACTTTGCCCCATGACATGCGGGGACTTGGAACTGGCATTTCGATTTTCTGGGTTCCAAGAAATTCGCGAAGACCCGATATATAAAGATTACGGGCAATCATCAAAATCACGGGAAGCAACACTATCCACAGTTGCAAGAATACACCGATAAGAAGCGATCCGATAGTGACCAGCAATTTGTCGGCTATATGATCCATGACCCCGCCCAATTTCGTAGTGACTTTATATTTTTTGGCCAGCCATCCGTCAAAGAAATCTGTAATGCCAGCCAAAGCGAACAATATAAACATCAACCAAAACCATTGATAGATTAAGCATGGTATTAATGCAAGTGCCGCGATCATACGGAATGCAGTAAGGGAATTTACGAATATTTTCATCTGTACATCCTTTGTTGAAATTTTTTATTGTCGGCTGAACATGCCCCTCTCTTTTCCTTTTTACATTCTACACACTTTCCGGGTGAAAATACAAATAGATTTTTTCGGCGGTGGCTTTTGATATGCCGGGCACTTTTAATAAGGCGGCACGCGTAGCTTCAGAGATACCGGAAACAGAGCCAAAATGACGCAGCAAAGCTTTTCTGCGGCCGGCACCGATGCTTTCAATTTCTTCCAGTGCGCTGGCGGTTGTGCCCTTTGCACGGATATTTTTATGAAATGTTACGGCGAATCGGTGTGCTTCATCACGAACAGCGCGCAACAAAAGGAACAATGGGGAATCTTTCTGGACGGATGTATCGATTGTGTTGTCCGGTTTTATGAAATGTTCGTCGCCATTGCGGATTTTTCCCTTTGTTATGCCCAGAACTGGGATGTTCAGTTTTTTATTTCTCAAAACCCGTTGCGCCACGTTCCATTGGGATTTTCCACCATCCACTATCAAAAGCGAGGGCATATCCTGTTTTGCTGTGGCAAGTCGCCGGGTTAAAAATTCTTCCATCATTCCTATGTCGTTTCCTGCGGCTGTGTTGTCTTTTAATTTATAATGCCGGTATTCTTTTTTAAGAAATCCTTTTGAATCGAATGCTATCATTGCACCAACGGGGCTTGTTCCGGACAAATGCGAATTATCGAATACGTCCGCGCGTTCTATCTGGATGCCAAGCCAATCGGACAGCAAGTCTACCGATTCGCGCCATTTGATTTCTTTGTGACCGAAAACTTTTCGATTGGTTGAAATCTGGTTTAATAGTTTTTGGATCTCGGGGTCTGATTCATTAACCATAATTTTTGAATCATAGACTGTTGACAACAGCGGGGTTGGAATATTTGTAATTACGGGAATCCGGCTTTCGGTTTTTGGTTCGCGGTTTTCGTGATTATGAAACCATAGTATCGTTTGTTCCATAATGTCGGCCGGTGTCATTCCATCTGCCTGTTTCGGATATATTATCTGATTGGATAGATATTGTCCGTTTCGTACCCGGGTAATGGCTATTGCTGGCGAACTGTTGAAATCCCCCGCGAAAAAATCCGCTGATACGCCGCTTTTTTTTCCACGCATCGCGGTTTCCGAAAGTGCGCGTATCCTGTCGCGGAATTTGGCGGCTTTTTCATAATCCAGTTTTTCACTGGCTTTATCCATTTGCGCGGACAAATCTGTTATTACCGAAGCGGTATCTCCCGATAATATTTTTCGTGCAAGCTTTACATTGTCATTATAATTTTCGGGCTGTTCTTTACATGGTGCGCTGCAACGTCCGATTTGATGCAAAAGACATGGTCGCGCTCTATTTTTCATTATAGAATTGCTGCAAGTGCGCAACTGGCAAACTTTTTGTATCAGTTTTATGGTATCATGCAACGCGGATACTGATGAATATGGGCCAAATACGTCTTTTTTTGGTATGGCGCGCCCGCGAAATTTATACAGCCGTGGGAATTCTTCGACAGACAATGCCAACATTGGATACATCTTATCGTCAGTCAACAGTATATTGTATTTTGGTTTTTTGTTCTTTATAAGATCCGATTCCAACATCAGCGCATCGGATTCTGTTTGCGTAGTTATTATCTCTATCCGGGCGACCCTGGAACGCATCATTCGGATGTTATGAGGAAGCCTGTCGGTATTGATATACTGGCGAAGGCGGGCGGCAAGATTTTTTGCCTTTCCCACGTAAAGCAGGCTGTCATCCGCGTCCATCATCTGATAAACGCCGGGCAACCCGGGAACATTTTCAATAAGCGTTGCGAATTGCATAATTATTTCGTTTATGATAACATTATATACAAGAAGGAAACAAAAAGACAAGGGGACAAAAATGAATATAAAAATCCATAATCAAGAAAGCGGCCGCAGTATGATAGAAATGCTGGGCGTGTTGGCCATCATGGGCATAATAACCGTTGGTGCGGTTGCAATGATTTCGGCCGCTATGCGCAGCCAGAAAAGGACGGCGGTTCAAGACGAAGTCGCGCAGATAGTTACCGGGGTTCGTGCATTGCTTGGCGAATATGATGATTATTCCGGGATAAGCAACAGCACTATATTTGCCGCCATCGGCGTATCCAGCAAGAATCCATATAACGGCGATTATATTCTTGCTGCGAATCCGTCTGATCCGCGACAATTCATACTTTCCATCGCTGGCTTGAATAAGTCCGATTGCCAGTATTTCAAGACAAAGGCATGGGGCGATTCCATAGGGTTCCGGATATCTGACGGCAGACAGGGGGGCGCAGTTGCAGATCCCGCCGAATGTGATGCCGGGGAAGGAAAAAATACAATAAGGATTATGTATAATTAATCAGAAGACAAAGTGAGCATACAGCCGACAAAAGTTTCCCCGACAGAGGAAGGAATCAGATTGATGCGCTGGTTTTCGCGGCACTATCCGCGGTTGTCCCAGGGAGAATTCAGAAAACTTTGCCGTACGGGACAAATACGCGTGAATGCCGGTCGTGTCCGTGGGGGCGAAATCTTGCATGCGAATGATATGATTCGTGTGCCGCCTGTGGCACAGGGTGCCGCCCTGAAACCGGGAAATGAAAAATCAAGAACGGGATCCGGCGGAAATTTTTCTTTGGCAGATCTTGAAAAACTGCGGCAACGGATAATTCACGATGACGATGATATAGTAGTGTTCAACAAACCCGCTGGTTTGGCCAGCCAGGGTGGAACAGGAATATCAAAGTCCCTGGACAAGATGGCGGCGGCTTTGTTTCCGCACAGTACTGTCCTTTTGGTGCATCGTTTGGATAGGGAAACCAGCGGAGCGATTGTTTTGGCCAAAAATCAATCGGCGGCACAGATTCTTTCCGGACAGTTCCAATCAAAAACTGCGGGTAAAGAATATCTGGCTTTACTGTCTGGTTCTGTTGGTAAAAAACGCGGTACAATCGACAATTTTGTATCCAAAGGGCATGTTATGGATGCAGAAGAAGCCGAAATTTTCAAGGCTCAGACAGGCTTTAAACCCCATCGTGCTGTTACCAGGTACAAAATTCTGGGCGAAGTTACGGGGGAAAATGGTAAATTTGGCGCGCTGTCTTGGGTACAGTTCATGCCGGATACGGGGCGTACACATCAGCTTCGCATGCATGCAGCCCTGTCGTTGGGCGCGCCGATAGTTGGTGATAGATTGTATGGTCGTCCGCGAAAAACGGATAACAGGTTGAAAACGATGATGGAAGGCGATAGATTATTCCTGCTTTCGCACAGGCTTGCATTTCGGCATCCACGGACGGGGAAAAATGTGACAATTCGTGCCCCGTTGCCGGAATTTATGAAAAGTGCCACGGCGTTGCTGGGATTTGAAGAATCGTGATAAAGAACATGAAAGAGAAAAAAAAATACGGTCTTTTTCCGTTGATTATCCGCGCGTTCGGGCTTGCATTTACCGGGCTGGTCGTATCGCTTGTAATCGCCCTTACAAAAGTTAACCTTGAAACTTTGCGTAATGATATAGCCGCCGGGCTGTCGGTCGCGACCGGGGTGCCGGTTGAAATTACTGGAAAGGTTTCATGGAAGCTTTCCCTGCGTCCGCGCGCGACGTTGCAAGATGTGCGAATTGCGAATGCCGACTGGGCGCAAAACCCGGATGCCGTGCGGATAGACGCTATTGTTGTTACACTGAATTTGTTTTCCGTGTTTTCCGACCGTCCGATTATGCAGGATTTGCGTCTGATAAATATGCAGGTAAATATTGAACAAAACGATAAAGGCGAATGGTCGATAATCCGGGAATCAGGGGATGGAAGTTGGGAATCGCCGGATAACAAATTCCCGTTTGATTTTGACATCGGGCTTGAGATATTGGAATTAATAAACCCCCAGGTTACCGTCATAACACCCGATTCGCATGAAAAATGGTCTTTATCCGCCGTCCGCGTGAAATATAAAAAATCATCCGAAAGAATCGAATATAGTGGATTTATAGAAAAAGACGGGGAAGACTATTCATTTATTGCCGCGTTTTCAGGGCTGGATGAAGCGCGCAAGGTATATCCTGTGCGTATAGCCATCGCAAGCCGGATATCGCCATTGGTTATAAACGCCGCACTGGAAGCGACCAGCAAGATACCGATAGACTTTATAATAACCGGTACGGTTGCGAATTTGCATTCTATGGGGAAATTGTTGAATCTGGATTTGCCGGAAACGCCGAAATTCAATGTAAATATTTCCGGTGGGTTCGGCCATCAAAAGCTTACCTTGCATAAATCGTCGATAAAATTTGGCCAAACCGATTTATCTCTATCGGGCGAATTTGATTGGAAAGCTTCTATTCCCGTCGCGGCATTGAAACTTAAATCCCAAAACTTTATGATGACCGAAGTATTTCCAGAACTGTATGCCAGCGGATCAAAATGGGTGCGGCCGAACCGGGATCTTAATGTATTCAAAGATGTGCCGCTTTATTCTGAAATGCTGCGGGCCTGCGATTGCAAAATAAATTTGGACATAGGGAATATTATTGTTTATCGGGAACTGGCCTTTCAGAATATATTGGCGGATGTTAATATACAAAATGGGATGCTGGATGTCGATTTCAAGGGCAAGGCCATGGGCGGCGATGTAACCGCAGTGGCCAAAGCATACGATGACAGGGGTGTTTTGCGCGCGCGCGCGTCCGGCCGGGGACGAAATATAATGACCATGGGAATACTGCATGGAATTCGCGAGTATAATTTCTTGTCTGGATTGCCCGCTTCGTTTGATTTTTATCTTGAAAGCCACGGGGCGGATCTTTCCGGTTTGATGTCGAACGTGACCGGACCGATAAAAGTCTATTCGGTCGGTTCGGGATATGCGTTATCCGATTCGGCGGAATATTTTTATGGCAAAGATTTTCTTACCGCGGTACGCCACAATGTCACTGATATTGTTACCAGGGATAAACGCGATACTATGCGTATAAACTGTGCCGCGACCAACATAAAGCTGCGCAATGGAAATATGGAAACCGAACGCGGTGTCGCCATCGAGACCACGGAAGTAAATATTCGCGCCCAGGGTTTTGTCGACCTGGGGGCAGAGCGTTTGCAAGCTTCGATAGTCACGACACCGGTACGGGGATTGAAGATTTCCATATCTGGGAATGTTATAAATTCGATGGAGTTTTCTGGTAATATAGCAGAGCCTGATTTAAAGATAAACCGCAGTGCGATTATGAACAGGGCGGTTGCCGCGACCAGTGTGGGATTGATTTTGGCACCGTTTACGGGCGGGTTATCAATTGCGGCGGGTGCGGGGGTTGGATTATTGACCAGTGATCTTTTGACCAATTGGCTTGCGGATGACCATCCGTGCAAAACCGCGCTTGAAAGGGGCGCGCCCGCACAAAAGGGCGATCCCGAATTTCTTAATAGACCGGTGGAAATATTGGTGGATGAAATGCTGGGAACCGTCAGCTATTAAGACCAACAGGCTTAATTTATCAAAGACTGGCTGTGTTATTTGCTGGTCAGAACCGTATCCCGATATTGATTCCAATCTCGTTCGTTCTATTTGCGGGTTCTTGTATCTTTGCTTTGAATCCAGAACCAAATGTAAATGATTCAAATTCGGTTGCACCGATTCTGGTGTGCGAGAAATATGGCTCGATCCAAAGCATCTCGTATTGATACTTTGCCGACAGATCGAATCTGAATCCGTGCGGTTGTTTTTGCTTTATTGTCGGTGCATTTGACCATACCCCGCCCAGGCTTGATAGATGACTGTCATGCCGCGACCATATTAATGGTTTTGCCTTTCCGGTCAGATCTATGATACGATAATCTTCTAACTTATAGCGGATTCCGGCACCGGCAATCCAGTACCAGGATTGGCGTTCTCTTTTATAAAAATAATCGTTCGTGGTGTATGCCCTGTCAGTGTAATGTTCATATTGGATTCCGCTGAATAATTTTACCATGCCAAAAATAGGGCCAGATATGAATTCAAAATCTTGTTTTGATACGGGCAGGGCACTATCGGAATATGTCATTCGTTTGCCACGCAGATCTTGGATATATCCATAATAATTATAAGTTCCGCTTTGATTCTTGTATTGAGCCATGGCAAAAAAGGGAAGTATTTCTGGATTATCAATTGCCAGCTTTGCTATGAATCCGGGAAAATATGTGGTTTTGTGCGATATATCTATGCTTGGTTCGGTATATTTCGAAAAAGCCAGATTTACGCCCAGGTAGAGATGAATCCATCCCGTTGGTCCGACATGGTTATCGATTGCCCATGCCGGTTGAATGGCCAAAAATTGTCCTGTGGCACAGATTGCGCCAACCAAAAGCCGTAAAAATAGAGTTTTCATTCTCATCTTGACAAACAATATAGTGCAAAATTTAATATTGTCAATATGTAATAGTCGGAAGTCGTTAGTCGATAGTCGGTAGAGTTTCTATCGACTTTCGACTAGCTACTATCGACTATATTCATCTTACTTTACATGACTAAATACAAATTGACCTTTGTCATGGAATATGGTATAATATAAATATACCCAAAGGAGAGAGTATCATGAATACATTTAACAAAACAATAAAGCTAACAAGCATCCTTGCTGTATTAACGATAATCCCATTACATGGGTCTATTGCCGCTGTGGCGTGCGTACCGAAACCTAATAGCCCGAGCAGTTGTCCAAGTAATGGCATGACCTATTGTTCCGCCCTTGGTATTGATGGTGATTGTAATAATCTATCCCTTGGGAATTGGAGAGTAGGAAGCTGTACTGGAAGTAATGTATCAGAGTTCAGTGGCACGAGCCTATGCTCTAATACTACTGGAAGCTACCCTAACTTTGGTAATCCTGTTGCCGACAGCGGCAGTAACTGTTGGTGTAAGCTTACAAGCATTCCTGGGTTTAGTGTCGCTTCGTCGGCTTGGGTTTTCGCGTACGGCCACGGCGATCCGTCCTATTGCGCGTATGACTGCGCGGGCGATTGCGCGATCCGCGCCCAGCTCCATTCCGTCTTCCGGTCGGCGCTGTTTGCGGGTCTCGGCCTTTAATGTCATTGCAGTCTGGTGTCATTGCGAGTCGCGTCACCGCTTGCGGTGACGGACGAAGCAATCTTTTCCGACATTTCGTGTCATTGCGAGTCACGCCGTCAGGCGGACGAAGCAATCGTTTCCGACAGGGGAAGTATAATAATTCCCTTGCCTGAAAAGATTGCTTCGTGGTCTTCGACCACTCGCAATGACACAAAATATCTGAAAAGATTGCTTCGTGGTCTTTGACCACTCGCAATGACACAAAATATTTGAAAAGATTGCTTCGTGGTCTTTGACCACTCGCAATGACACGGAATGCCGGAAAAGATTGCTTCGCGGTCTTTGGCCACTCGCAATGACACATTACGTCTCACGCCTTACGCCTTACGTAACTCACGTACCCACGCCTTACCCTGTTCCAGATTTTCCCCTTGCCCCGAATCGGGGATTATTGGTAATATTCCAAATATAAGAGAGAATAAAAGGAACAAGTAAAAGGTAAAGTCATGGAATTTTCAGTATTTCGTCAGGTTTTGATACGGGCTCTTGGCCACATGCAGTCTATTGTGGAACGGCGGGCAACCCTTCCGATTTTGATGAATGTAAAGTTAGAGGTAAAGGATGATCTGGTTCTTTCCGCGACCAACGTGGATTTGGAACTGGTAGAACATGTTGCCGCCGATATTACGCTTGGCGGCAAGACGACCGTACCCGTCCATATGCTGTATGACATAGTGCGAAAACTTCCGGATGATGCTGAAATTAAATTCAAGATGTCTGGCGATCAGCTTGTTATATCTGCCAATCGTGCCGTATTTAAATTACCCACTTTGCCCGCTGAAAACTTCCCGATGATGGCCGGCGCGCATTTGACTACAAAGTTTACCATGACTACCGGCGATTTGGGACATCTTGTAAACCAGACAAAGTTTGCAATCCCGACAGATGATGTACGTTATCACCTGGGTGGAATATATTTCCATATAACAGAAGAGGGCAGCAAAAAAATGCTGACCGCGGTTGCGACCGATTCCCAGCGTATGGCATTATGTGCCATGCCCGCACCCGAAGGTTCGGCCGAAATGCCCGCGGTCATACTTCCGCGCCGTGTAATCGGGGAATTGTCGAAACTTCTGGAAGACGCGACGGTCGACGATGTCACGGTGGAACTTTCAGATACCAAGGCGCGCTTTACCGTTGGTGCCGCAACCCTTACTTCCAAACTGGTCGATGCCCAGTATCCGAATTATCGCGTAGTAATTCCAAAAGGAAACGATAAGATAGCGACCCTTAACAGAAAGCAATTCATATCTTCGGTCGATTTGGTATCTGTTGCATCTGCGGACAAGACAAAGTCCGTCCAATTGGCATTTTCAATGAACAAGCTGGTCGCAACGGCAAGCAGTCCTGATTTTGGTGCCGCGACCCAGGAACTGGATATAGAATACAATGGCGACGAAACATTTAACATCGCATTCAATGTAAAATTCCTTTTGGATATTTCTGGTCAGGTTGCTGGCGAAAAACTCCAGCTGGCGATGCAGGATCCGCTTGCACCGACCGTGTTCCAGTCCACGGATAAAAAAACAGATTCTTTGTTCATACTTATGCCGATGAGAATGTAAGGTCTTATTTCGCCACCACTGGAAAAATTCGGAAATCTGTGGTATAGTTCCTTTAAAGGAATTTGCCATGACAGCCAAAATTTTATCAAAACATCTTACTGTAATCATAGAAGTTCCAGAAAACGGACAGGTCAAATATGAAATCGACAAAAAGTCCGGTTTGCTTCGGGTTGACAGGATTTTGCATACCCCGCTTGCCTATCCCGCCAATTATGGATATTTTACGGAAACCCTGGGTGACGATGGCGATCCGCTTGATGCAGTAGTGGTAAGTAACGCCGCGCTGATTCCGGGATGCCTTATCGAAGTGCGTCCCATAGGTGTCCTTATCATGAAAGATCAGGCCGGCGGCGATGAAAAAATCATTTGCGTTCCGGGTGGTACAGTAGATCCCTTTTTCCGTGATGTGAAATCGGTAAAAAACTTACCATTGATACTGCGGCATAAAATAGAATATTTTTTCAAGCATTATAAAGATATGGATCCGAAAAAATGGTCGGAAGTAATGGGTTGGGGCGACCGGGTGAGGGCCGAAAAAATCATTATAGAAAGCATCAAAAGACATTGTGCGAAAAACAGTTGAAATACATCTTTAATAAGTATAAGATCCCGATAGAGAGGGAGAAACAAAAGGATTCTCCATGAGTATGTTCCAAGGGACATATACCGCCCTTTTTACCCCTATGAACCCGAATTCGCGTGTGAAAAAAGAATTCTCTGTGGATTATGCAGGGTTTGAAAAGCTTTTAAAATATCAAATCAACTGGGGGGTAGACGGACTGGTCGTTCTTGGTACCACGGCCGAAACCCCGCAACTGGATACCCGTGAAAAAAACCGTCTGGTAAAGACGGCAAAAGAATCCATAGCCGAAAGCGACAGAGATGTAAAACTTATCATTGGAACGGGGGATATTAATCCGTATACAGCGCGGGATAATACTTGGCGCGCGTACGAGGCCGGTGCAAACGCCGCCATGGTAGTGGTGCCTTATTATGTAAAACCGAATACTGCGGGGCTGATAAAAAGCTTCGAGATGCTTGCGGAAATCCCCATTCCCATCATAATTTATAATGTTCCGGGTCGTACCGGTCGTGGTATCACCATCGAAGAATACAAGGAACTTGTCCAGATTCCAAACATATTTGGTGTAAAAGAGGCCTCTGGCAACATAGATCATATAGATCGTGTTATAAACGAAATTAAAAATCCGATGATTGCAAAGGGCAGGGAGTTTTCTGTCTTGTCCGGGGACGACGGTCTGACTTTCAAAGTAATGCAGGCCGGCGGTGATGGTGTTATTTCTGTAATATCCAATGTCGTACCCAGACAGGTAAAGGCCTTGACCGATGCTATGCATGCCGGGGATATTTCAAAGGCAGAGGAAATAAATAAAATGCTTGCCGGACTTGCAGAGCTGGCATTCATAGATTCGAACCCCGTACCAATCAAATATATTGGAATGCGTATGGGGCTTATTAAACATGACTGTTGCAGATTACCTTTAAGCTATATGGCAAAAGAAAAAGGTACTATTGCGAATAGATTTCTGGTAAATTTTTTAAGCGGAAATTATTCAAGAACCGCATAAAGTTTTCCATCGGCTGAATTAGATTACCATTTTTTCTTGAAATCCGCTATTTTCCGCTTATAATCCGGCGGAAAACAAAAGGGTGTAAAAATGGCTTCATATATTGCAAATGATATTCGGGTTGGTTGGGTTATTTCCCATAATGGCAGAAGATATTCCGTTACTTCGATAATGAAGGTAAAGCCGGGCAAGGGCGGGGCGTTCGTACAGACAGAGCTTCGCGATATCGATTCGGGAAGCAAGGGCGGCGAACGCTTTCGTTCCGAAGACAAGGTCGAAAAGCTTATGGTCGAAGATATAGAATGCCAATTCTTATATTCAGATGGCGCGGATTCGCATTTCATGAATTTAAAGGATTATGAACAATTTGCGATGCCAAGCGAAGCACTTGGCGAATCGATTAAATTTCTGGTGCCGGAAATGAAGGTTTCGGCGAATTTTGTCGAAGGCCATCCGGTTTCCATATCTTTGCCGAAAACAGTTGTTGCCACAATAGAAGAAACCGAACCCGCGTTAAAGGGTCAAACCGCGGCTGGTGGCGGAAAGCCCGCGATATTGGATAATGGTGTCCGTGTACAGGTTCCGGTATTTATCGAAATTGGCGAAAGAATTATTGTAAATACAGAAACCCTTGAATATGTCGAACGGGCAAAGTAAAAATCCGTTTTTATTTTTTCCGCGCATATCTGGATGGTATCAACGAATGCATGAACAGCCAGAATATCAACCTTTGTTTTTTTGACAGGTATTTCAGTGGTAAATACGGCGTTCTATAAACCCTGCGCATAGTTCGTGCGGCAATGTCGCCGTACCCTTTCTTTAATGCGGTTATAACCACGGTGTTAAACATATACTGCATATAGCCCTTGTATAGCAAATTTTCTGGGTACTTTCCGCGCAGTCCGTAAAGATGTCGCAATGTTGCCGGAAAATGCAGAAAATGGCTTTGACCAAACGGCGATCCGGTAATGGAGTTTTTGTTTATCCTGTGATACATGACAGAGTCGTTTATTTCTAGATATCTGCCCGTATTCAAAAATGCATCCAGCATAAAGCAAAGGTCTTCGTTTTGTTGTTTTACAGCCTCGTCAAACCGTGTTGTTTCTATGGTTTTGCGTTTGAAAAGTCTGCGCCATACCCATGGAAGCTTGTGCGATGGATGTACACGTGAAAGGTTTACCAGAATCGCTGCCGGATTATTGTCGATAAAAAATATTGTTGGAACCTGGGTAAAATGCGGCGGATTTTCTGATTTTATAAAAACAAAATCAGACGGAACCGTAACGGCCGCCCCACCGGTTATGTCCGCATTATACATTTTTGCATTCATGTATAAAGATTTAATTGCATTTTCGGTAAAAGCATCGTCGGAATCCAGAAAAGCAATATATTCCCCCCGTGCCGCGTCAAGGCCTGTATTGCGCACAGCCGCCAATCCGCGGTTGGTTTTGTGCTGTATCAGATGGAACCGCTTGTCACGCTTTACATATTTCTTTATTATATCAATGGAATTATCAATACTGGCATCATCGACAATGATGCATTCAAAATCACGGAAAGTCTGTGCGGCAACTGAATCCAACGCCGTGCACAAAAATTCGGCGCAATTATAATTTGCTATCAAGATTGAAACGATAGGGGACAGTTTTACGACCACTGGCAAATATTTTGAAAGTTTCCGGGATCGTCAGAGCCGCTATAGCTTATATAACAATCGCCGATTGATGCGAAAACAGTAGAGGTCAGGCCCTGTCTTTCTATTCCATCAATGACGCTTGTCGGGCATTTATGACAGGTACTGTTGACCGATACATAACAAGTGCTGTCTATGCAACCGCTATTAAAAGATGCACAGCCAGTACCAGCGGTGGTACAGGTTAATACGTTGCCGTCGCATATTGGGCCGTTGGGACAGATGATGCCGGTATTATTGACACAACATCCGCTGGTGACACCGTCGATAAGAACCAGTCCCCCCGAACACGAACTTGCGCCCGGGCACCAATAGGAAAATGTAAAATAACTATCATATCCGGCGTTTGTGCATGATTCAAAGCTGGCTTTGCCATCGTTTGTTTTATGTATTCCCACCAGAAAGGTCAGTACTGCAAGTAAAACTTTTTGCCACCCGGTCAGTATAATTTTTGCCATGATTTTTCCCTCCGTTTTATAAAAACTCCATTTCTGATGATTATACATTAAATTAGGAAAAAAGTCAATATTTTTGTACGTGTTTTTTAATTGTGTTTTTGTTCACTTTACATGACTAAATACAAATTGACCTTTGTCATGGTATATGGTATAATATACCCAAAGGAGAGAGTATCATGAATACATTTAACAAAACTATAAAGATAACAAGCATCCTTGCTGTATTAACGATAATCCCATTGCATGGGTCTATTGCCGCTGTTGCGTGTATGGCAAGACCCATAAGTCCGACGAGTTGTAGTAGTGTCAATCAATGTCCTGCTAGTGGCACTGGTGGTTTAAGTTGGGATCAAGATTGCACCAACCTATCCCTTGGCGATTGGAAAGTAGGAAGCTGTACTGGAAGTAATGTATCAGAATTCAGTGGAACAAGTTTGTGTTCAAGCACAAGCGGAGGCTATGCCAATATCGGTAACCCTGTTGCCGACAGCGGAAGCAACTGTTGGTGTAAGCTGACAAGCATTCCTGGGTTTAGTGTCGCTTCGTCGGCTTGGGTTTTCCGGGGCGACCTCGGCGCGATCTCTTGCGCGTATCGCTGCGCGTACGATTGCGCGTACGCCGCCCAGACCGTTTCCAACTTCCGGTCGGCGCTGTTTGCGGATCTCGGCCTTTAATGTCATTGCGGTTTAATGTCATTGCGAGTCACGCCGTCAGGCGGACGAAGCAATCTTTTCAGGCAATGGAATTATTATACTTCCCCTGTTGGAAAAGATTGCTTCGCGGTCTTCGACCACTCGCAATGACACGAAGCGTTATAAAAGATTGCTTCGTCCGCCTGACGGCGTGACTCGCAATGACACGAAATGTTATAATTGGAATACAATTGTTCCCATAGCATTGTCATTCCGGCACAGGCATGATGATGGTGTCGCGCTTTGCGCGACGCATTAATTATTCATTATTCATTGTTCATTATTCATTCAAAAAAATGAAAGGCATGACGGTGCGATTCGCAACGATACATCCAAATTGGCAATTAATTATCATTATACCCGCGTGATCGCGCATATTTTAAAGACAGTCTGGCAAACAGATTATTTTTTTCAAAATTGTCCATGGTAAAATCCATAATGCGCAAAAGATGTTTTAATTCTTTTCCATTATTAAAAACCATACAGCATATATATTTTTCCGCCGGCAGTTTATATGAAAGACAAATCTTGGGCTTTATTCGATCGCGGCATTCATAACATATTGTATTGCGGGGCATATAAAAGGTATTTTGTGCGAATAAGTCATTGCCGGAATCAACAGCCAGAATTATCTGTTCCATTTTTTATCCTTTAATTGGGATTTTTTGGATCTTCGATATTAGCAAGTGAAAACAAAACCGATGAAATCAACGATTGATACGGAACATGCTGTTGTTCTGCAAGTGTTTTTATTTTATCCAGAATCGGCTTTGGAATGCGCATGTTAATTACACAGTCGGATTTATTGAATGCGCGGAATACTGCATATTCTTTCAGCAGTGATTCTATATTCATAACAAACAATTGCTGCATTACATTTGGCACGCACAACCCCGCATTTAATAGACATCCGTATACACCACAGTATTCACAATCGACTATAACATTGTATTTACGCTTGTCAATACATTTGTGTTGAATCTTGTGGTGGCTGTTGCATTGACGCTTGTAATGGCAATTGTGTTGCTGTCTGGTTCGCTTGCTTTTTTGTTGCCAAGTGTCTAGAATCACGTACATATAAAAGGAATTTTCATGCTTAAAAAATTGTCGTTAAAACTTTGTATCTTCTATCTTGTATTTTGCATCATGCCGATTTCCAATTCTGCATACGCGGAATTAAAGGTGGATATTATTGCCGGTAATGCAGAACCGATTCCAATCGCTATCCAGAAATTCGAAGCGCCAAAAAATCTGGACAAGATTGCAAAAGAACTGCGCGATGTTGTTGAAAATAATTTAAGCTCTTCTGGATTGTTTCGCATAATACGACAGGCCGCCCATCCCGAATTTGTGAAGATGGACGATATGCCGAAATTCGGCGATTGGTCTGCCGTACGTGCCCAGGTTCTGGTCCAGGCAAAGCTGTCCGCAACCGGCGATAATTACAGATTACAATTCTATGTGTGGGATGTGAATGGAAAAGAACAGATAGAGGCCCAGGTTCTGGTCGCGTCAAAAAAATCATCCCGCAGGCTGGCGCATATTATGTCTGATGCTATATACGAACGTCTGACGGGGGAAATCGGATATTTCGATACCCAAATAATATTTATTGCCGAAAGTGGCCCGATTACCAACCGCATAAAGCGACTGGCTATTATGGATAGCGATGGCCATGGATTCCGATATATTTCAGATGGCCAGACATTTGTAATGTCCCCGCATTTTTCGCCGAATATGCAAACCGTACTATTCTTGTCATACAGGGGCGACGATCCGACAATATGGAGTCTGGATATGAACACCGGCGAACAACGTCGTTTGGGTCGATTCGGTGGGATGACTTTTGCGCCGCGTTGGTCGCCGGATGGCAATAAGGTTGCACTTTCCATGGTTGACGGTGGGGCGACAAATATATACGAATATGATATGGGGGCAAGAACTTTGCGTCAGTTGACCTTTGGCGATACCATCAACACTTCCCCGTCGTATTTTCCGGACGGTACTAAGATGGCATTTAATTCCAACCGATCCGGGTCGCAACAGTTGCATGTCATTGACCTGGGCACTTTGGCTGTATCCAGGCTTAGCTATGGTGCCGGACGGTATGCGACACCCGCTTATTCACAGGATGGAAATTATATTGCGTTTACAAAAATGTCCGAAGATACTTTTTATATAGGGATAATGAATCCCAGGGGCAAGAATGAAAAGATATTGGCCAGCGGATGGTTTATGGAGGCACCATCATGGGCACCCGGCAGCCGCAGGTTGGTATATTATGAAACCGAAAGGATTCCGGGTGACGAAGCAGGCCGCGCAAGCCGTATACGTACAGTTGATATAACCGGCCAGAACGATTACGAAATAAAGTTGCCCGCGGGCGTATGGGGTACGGAACCCACATGGTCGCCAAAACTGCCATGAAGAAATTTTTGTTCGTTGCGTTTATTTTTCCTTTGTCTTTGATGGCAGCAAAGCCGACACTGACGGCAAAAGCCGTTGTTGATTACATTATTGACGGTGATACTTTCGGTGCGACGGTAATTCTGGACGACAGAATAGAAATTCCCGTCCGTGTCCGGTTTATGAATATCGATGCCCCAGAACTTTCGGGGGAATGCGAATCGGAAACCAAGGCCGCCGTAAAGGCAAAAGACAGGTTGGCAGAATTGATTCCGGTCGGCACACACGTGACTTTATCAGAAATAAAAGACGACAAATATCTTGGCAGAATCAACGCATTTGTTGCGGATGGAAATGGACGCGATGTCGGCGAAATCATGGTACGCGAAAAACATTCTGTAAGATACGGTGGCGGGAAACGATCCGGCTGGTGCGATTGATTATTTACGCACTGTGACGTGCGATGGCGGTTGCGATTTCTTCAAGTGATGCGTTATACGGTAATGGTGGTTCGAACCATATATTTGCTGTGCCGGATTTCATAGAACCTTTTTTTGGCCAATATAACCCCGTGTCCGCACCAACTGGCTGTATCGGCAGTTTAAGGCTTTCCGCAATAAATAACAATCCGCGTTTTATTTTTACTGGTGTGCCCGGCTTTGTTCGTGTTCCTTCGGGGAATATTATCATGGTCATACCGGCATCGGTTCTTTTCTTTACCGCCGCCGCCAGATTTGCCACGTTTGTCGCGCCCGCGGTACGGTTCACAGAAAGCATACCCATGCGCCAAACAGCCCATCCATAAATCGGAATCCACATCAGTTCCCGCTTTATTATAAAGAAAGCATCCGGAACACAGGCCATCAGGATAGCGACTTCCAAAATAGACATGTGCTTTGACGCGACGATATGGCCGCGCATATTGGTCGGCAAATTATGAATTTTGTATTTTATTCCTGCGACAATCCGTAAAAGGAAAAGCACTCCGCGTGCATCGGCAACCATTGTTTTGTGCGACAACCATTTGGAAGGCAGTGCAAGCAGATGCAGCGGTGCAAACAAAACCCACCAGGTGGACAAAGCCATTGTAAATAATATTTTTTTTAACATTGAAAACCCCGTCTTATTCCATTTTCTTGCTTTCAATTCCGATCAGAGTCCCCAGGAATTTCATATATTCGGTTCCCCAGCGTTCCAGTCTGCGGTTGGCTGGCATGCCGTGCAGTGGAACGGGGCAGGCAATAATTTCTGCATCCGGCATTCGGCGTTTTACCAACAACAATGAACGATTCATGTGGTCGGCGGTCGTGACCAGCGCGAACCTTTTTATATTCTGTGCGCGCGCAATGGATCGTATCGCCAATGCGTTTTCATAGGTAGAACGCGATTCGGTTTCAATATGAACTTTGCCGCGTTCTTTCGGCGGAATCATCTGTGAAATACCATTGCTGTCTATAGTAGAAAGATTGCCGGCTGTGGCACCGGGTACGCTGTGGCCACCGATGCCGATAATATACATTCTGCGCATTGGGTAATTTTCAAGCAATCTGATTCCGGCCGGAATACGCCGTATATCGCCGGTAAGTACGAATATATTCTCTGTCCGCGAAAGTGGCGGGCATGTGCGCGGGCTGGAAACTTTGAAAAACACTCCGCCCGCGACAAGTAAAAGTGGAACAAACAAATATGGTCTCATATTGAATATCTTACTTGTTTAGTATTTTAATTACTGTTTTCTTTGCGGTAAATACTGACAACAGGATTATACCGATTGAAAGCCCACCCAGAATTATCCATCCGATGCTTGGTATCGCCATTTGTGTGAACATTCCGACACGCATCGAATGTGCGATTGACGTTACGACCAACAACGCGGGTGATGCAAGTGTGAATCCGATCGCCGCGGCGGCGGCGCATATTTTTGCAATGACTTTCATAAGCTGACCCGCTATGAAATTGTCGCGTGCGCCAATTTGGTGAAGGATTTCAAGTTCCCGTCTGTGTATAAGCGTGATATTTCGCGTGATGTGCGATATGCACGCGATAATCGCCCCCAGCACCATTGCAAGCACCACCACTGCCAAGACGATTACTTTCCAACCGGCACCGATCGCGCCGCGCATCCCATCGGTATGCCGGATAAAGCGCGCGCCGCTTATTTCTTTTATTACGGAATCAGCCTGTGAAAGTCCTGTGCGTGATTTGAATTCGATCTCTATCATTTTTGGGATATATTGTTTCAATGCTTCGCTGTCTTTCAGCCAGGGTCGAAGCATCCGCACGGAATCCGCTTCTGAAATATTTTTTGTTGAAGCAATGTCTTGTTTAATGGCTTCCAATGCTTTCTGTGTGCCATCTATGTCACCCCCCGGCATAATCTGGACGGTAGCCATCATGTTCCATTGCATGTTCCAACGCGTGACAGCGGTGCCAAGCGCGATCGCAAGCCCCAGGCACAGCACGGACAAGAATGTAAGCAACGACATCAGCAACATCAAAAAAGTCCGCTGTTCTTTTACAAAAGAAAATACCAAAGGTGCTTTCATTTATTACCGCCCCCCGCGATATTGTCGAATTGTAATTGCAGCTCTGCCGATAATTGTGCAAAATATGATTGTTTTTTGGCTTCTTCCCGGGGTTTAAGCGGCGGCGGCATTTTTGGTGGTACGCATCGTTTTACGGTTCCGGCCTCGCAAAAATTCACTTTGTGATCTTCGACAAATATTCTTGGAAACGGATAAGTATCAAGAAGTTTCTGGCTGTGTGTGGCCAATATGATCGCAGTGCCAAAGTTTTTGTTCATCTGGATAAACATTTCCATAAGCTTTGCGGCCGACGCATCATCAAGATTTCCAGTCGGTTCGTCTGCCAGTAATATTTCCGGTTGGGTGATGATTGCCCGCGCAACCGCAACCCGTTGTTGTTGTCCACCGGACAAGTTAAGGGGCAGGGTGTTCGCATACGATGCCAGGCCAACCCATTGGAGAGTTCGCGCGACCAGTTTTTTTGTATACGATTCATTTGTACCGCGTACCCGCAGGGGCAGGGCAACGTTATCAAAAACCGACAGATGTGATATAAGGGAATATTCCTGGAATACTATAGCCATCCTGCGGCGCAGGGCGGCGACATCATTCCGTGGTATTCCAAAGGTGGGTTTATCAAAAAGCTTTATCTGCCCACGTGATTGCGGGTGCAGGTGATATATCAATCGCAGCAGGGTTGTTTTTCCCGCACCGCTTGCCCCCGTAAGGAAATAAAAAGAATGGGAACTTATGTTGAATGACACATCGGACAGGATTTCCGGGCCGCCTTCGTACCGCGCGGCTACATTTGCGAAACTTATAACATTTCGCTTTACCGACCGTGTAGCAATATTATCCAGGAGAGATTCCATGATTGAATCATAGAAAAAAAATCATGATGAAGGAAGTGAAAAATTGCCGATTTACGCAAACCAAATCCGCAATCCACAGTCATAATCCTGAATCACAACATTCCCATCAGAATTATTCCGAATACTGCCGCAATAACCGCCGCCAAGGTTAACGGCCAGAAATATTTTCGTACGATCGCATTTGCCTGTTCTTGGAACCGCCACAGCAAAAAGCCCAGAATTCCGAATCGCAAAGTACGGAAAATCGCGGAAATCCCGATGAACAGAAAGGGATTAAAGCCCAAAAATCCCGCGCAAATAGCCAATAATTTATAGGGCACGGGCGTAAACGCGGCCAGGAATATTATGAACATGCCATGCTTTGCGAAAAGTGCCTTGGCAGTTTCGAATTGTTCAAAGGTGGAAAATGTTGTGATAATCCATTGACCCAGTGTTTCAAAAAGCCAAAATCCTATCATATATGCAATGGCCCCGCCGATTAGCGAACCCAGCGATGTGGCGATTACAACGCCAAGTGCCTTTCTTTTGTTTGCGACGATTGTCGGTGCCATGAATACTTCGGGTGGAACAAACAAAAAAATCGATTCGCATATGGTAAGGAAGAATATTACCCATAATGCCGCGGGGTGATCGGATTTTTTAAGAAGATATTGTTGAATTTTCAAATGATTTTGTCTTTTTTTTGGTTAAATAATGTTCGGCCGTTACATCCGTGCTATACGTCTGAAAATCTTCGGCCAATCTGGATTCATAATTTCGATTGTAAATCATAATTCCGTATAATACAATACCAAATAAACAGAGAGAAAAAGCAAAAGGAAATTATATGCCAGATTTTAAATTCTATCATCATGATAAAAAAGATGTCCGCAAAGAAGGTGTCAAAGAAAAATTCAAGGAAGTTTGCGCCCGCGATAAAAATGTACAACTGGTCATTCCCGGGGCAAATATGACAATTCCAAAACCGGGGATAGATATGTATCCGCCATTGACTTCAAGAATATATCTGAAAGATTTTTCATTCGAAAATCTGAAATCCCAGTTAAGCTGTTATAGAAACGTCATAATCGAAGATGCCCATCGGCTGACCAAAAAAGATATTGATAGTGTAATTAAATTCAGTTCCGATCAATTTTGCAAAGTATATTTCATAGGGATAGAGCATAACGAAAATGGCGTTCCTTATCCTGTAACTACCTATATAGCTGACGAAGAACAGTCGGAACGGCTTCCGGATTATGGTATAGAAAAAGACCTGTCCGAAATGGTAATACCGGCCACCAAATTTCCAATTAAACAGCCGCCACAGGTAAAAAAATCAACGGATGAATTTGATAAAAATATGACCGCGGATGATATAAAAAAAGAGATTGAAAAGGAAATGAAAACAAAAGCCATGTTAAAGCAACAGATTGCGGAACAGGATAATGTAATAAAGGTTTGGAAGTCCGCACTTCGTGCGAGCAAGAAGAAACAACGTGTTTAAAAAGCAAACCAGTTTCAGTCGCGGGGAACGCATCGCATCCAGCGTGCAAAAGCATGTTGCGGAAATACTTCGTGACAAATATGCGGAAGATCCGGTGTTGTCGCGTGTATCCGTAGTCGGCGCGGATGCAAGTGGGGCACCCCAGTTCATCAAAATTTTCTATTACGTAAGTGGTACGGGGGAATTTCAAAAACGTCTTTCATTTGTTACCCCCATGATTCGGAAAGAGCTTGCGAAAAGGATAGACCAGAAATACGTTCCGGATATTCGGTTTGCTTATGACGATACATTGGAAAAGTCAGAACGTATAGATAAACTTTTGGCCGCTATATCGGGGGAAGACGATGGATAAAATAAAAAAAAGACCCAGAAAAAAAGTTTTTGATCCCGATTTTGGCAAGCAGGCGGATGTAATTTATAAAAAAGAAGAAATAAAAAAAGAAAATACAAAGCCGACAGAAACGGACAAAAAAGAAGAGATAGAAAATATAAAACCAACCAAAGAAAAATTTCTCTTTTCCAAATTCGGCAGATTTCTGGACAGGCATGGGTGGAAGCTGTTTATGGCTTGTTTTTTTATTTGGGGTATCGGGACATGTTCCCGGATAGCGGAAGAAGATGAACGCCAAAAAAAGCTGGACAATATATGCAACCGGGATATTAAGTACCTTAAAATGGAAATAAGGGTCAAGCAAGGTCAGGCATGGCTGGACGCATACAGGGATTCGGTTTATAGGGCGCATTTTTCAAAGGAAAAATGAATGATAAAAATGGCGAATTTCAAATCATAATCCACACCCCATCGTCATGTTTTCCGTTTTTTAAATGAATAATGAATAGTGAATAATGAATAATGTATGTATCGTGCGCTTTGCGCACGATGCTTTATTGAACAATGGGTGCCTGTGCCGGCTCTTTTAAAAGAGCCGTTAAGAATGCGTTCACTTTACATGACTAAATACAAATTGACCTTTGTCATGGTATATGGTATAATATAAATATACCCAAAGGAGAGA
>Ga0099364_10000458_pt1 | contig 68996 bp, 49 predicted proteins | sample TergutTh196P3_FD_73070 | JGI IMG/M metagenome (GOLD analysis project Ga0099364, IMG submission 73070) | Microcerotermes parvus P3 segment gut microbial communities from Pointe-Noire, Republic of the Congo - Th196 P3 | ecosystem: Host-associated > Arthropoda: Insects > Digestive system > Gut ... | reverse complement strand
GTTTCAGGCCGGCATTTTGGGCATCATTCACAAAATGAACATTGATCCCTGCCATATGCGTGCCTGCTTCTTTCGCGGTAATCGCCAAAACGGCATCATCAATCCCGATACCGCGTTGACCGACTACGGCCCCTTCGACATGCGAGCCGGAAATCATCGTTTTTCCATCACCGGCCATCGCGAACGGGTTATCGGCATTCGCCGCATCACGCAGAGCATTCGCCACGGTGAAGGATTCATGTTGCGAATCAATCAATTTCACCGGGTCGGTTACGGAAGTATTCGTCGTTCCGCCGGTAAAGGCACGAATCCCTTCCCAGTTCGCGGCAATCGCCCCATTAACGGCGGATCGCAACGCGGCATCGGCTTGGCCGCTGTCATTGCCGTTCGCCACAGCGGATTGCAATGCTTCGAACTCCGAACCGAGGAAAATCGTCAATGTTCCCGTCGCATCGTTGAAGCCCTCTTGCGTTTCATCGCGGGTAAATGCGAACGTCATCCCGTTCATCGCCGAAGTTTCGCCGAAGGACAGAATCGTTTGACCGCTCGCATCCTGGGGAACGGCAGTCCCCGCCGCGATGCTGACTCCGTCAATACCAGGTGCAGTGGCGTGATCATCGGCATTATTCCACGCGGCTACAAGTGCGGTGGCGTCATTAATCACACCGGCATTGTTCCACGAATCCGGGCCGGGATTGTTGTTCGCCACGGCAAAGGTAATACCGGTGACGTTTGCCGGTTTACCGGCAGGAGATGCAACGGGAGGATTCGCATTGGGATTGCCAAATAGAGCATCGCTTGCGTTAGCGGCGGCGATTTTGGAATTGACAAATGCCGCAAAGGCTTCGGCGGTATCGCCAGCAATGTCTGTAACTGACCCAGCGGTTCCAGTCCGGAAGTCCGACACATCAATGGTCAAAATTGCCGGGTCATCACCCGAAGCGGCTGTCCACGCGGTAGCGCCGGTGCCAAACCGAATATCAAACGCTCTGGTATCCTCCCCGGCAGTGCCGGTGGCGGTAACGGTGAATATCGAGTCGTTGAATCGGAACTCGGTAGTGCTCGTCGTGTCGGTCGGCGTGGAAGTTACACCCGAACTGGCCGGGACCGCACCGGTAATCGCACTGAACGTCGGCTCGGTGCTTGCTTCCAGATCCATCGTGGAGGAAGACGTGGCTCTTGCCGCGGGGCCTCGCACCAAAAGGGCTTCTGGGGCATCGTCTTCGTAGGTGAGGTCTTCATCCCAGCCTAACGAGGTTTGCATGGCGTTAAAAATGGCTTCGGTCGACAAGGCTTCATTCACCCTTGCCTTCAGTGCATCCCCGCCCAAGGAGGTTATTGCCGACCCTCCGCCTGATGCATTCCAGCCCAAACCGATGGTCAACGTGTTGGTGGCCTCGTTCCAGGCGGTGGCATCAAGGGGAGGGGCGGTTGCGCCCGTATTCTCGACAAAGCGAATCGTCACCCCGTCGAGCATTTCCGCATGTTCTTCGGAGAACATGAAGGAAGGCCCAGGCTGTGCCGGTGTACCCATATCCGGTTCTATCGCTGCACTTTTCATCGCGTCGCCGAATTCCGCATCAGCGGCTGTTGAGTCGCCGCTGGTCAGATTATCTAGACCAAAGTGTGAAGCGTGAAACGTGGGCCTGTTGAGCGGGTTTGTGCCGGGATCGGTGAGCGGCTCTCTGCCATTCTCCTCTGCCCAGTCGTTGTAATTGCTGAGACCTGTCCCCAAGGAAAAGAGGTTATTCAGGGCAGTTGCAATGGCCCCTACGGTTAAGTCGTCAGATTCCCCTATGGTAAAGGTAATGGTGGGGTCATCACTCGCTCCCGTGAGTCCAAACGTCGCCGTGACGGGATCGCCGGGATCGCCAGCCACAGCAATGGCAAAGTGCATGCCTTCGAGGAATGCTGCCACGTCTGCACTTGAAGACCGGGTTGCGTCTGCCGCTAGGTTTCCAATGAGTCTGATGCCTGTATAGGCACCGTCATCGTCAGACCCCAGAGCCTGAAAGGCATCAAAACTCGTTGTCCCGAGTTGTATTCTCGTATCTCCGGCCGGTACTGCCGGATTATTAGCGGCCGTCGTCCAGAACTCGGTCGGACCTTCGGTCGGCGTCGGCCGGTTATGCCCATCAATTCTCGCGACGGCATTATCCGCCGTAATGCTTTGATTCCCCCCGAGCAGGACAATATCGCCTTCGGGGCCCCTCGTACCCATCGCCGTGGTCGGCTGCACAATCCCATTCGCGGAGCCCGCACTGGCGTTTGGATCCACGCCCGGCGGGAAAAGTTGGGCGACACTGACGCCCATCGTCTGCTCCGCCGTCAAGGAATTAAACAATGTGGCAATGTCTTCCGCCGTCGTAATGCTGTTTCCCTGTGCATCGGTGGCCAAATTGATTTCCAGGATGGGCGTGTGAATGCCGGCTTTGATGTCCGCTTCGCCCGGCCTAATGAGATTGACACTGAGTTGCTGATTCGCGACAGATTGTCCGTTCGTCCCCAGCGTATTCAGCCGCACGACCGGGCCATTGTCCATCCCGGTAAAGCGAAGGGCATTGCCCATGTTGATGTCGCCGTGAACGGCCGAGGCATCCATAAAACTCACGCGTCCGCCAGTTCCGCCGTCTACGGTCAGCCCTTCGGCCTTGAACATGTAGCCGAGTTTGCTGTTGATGAGGTCGATAACTTCCTGCGAAGTAACCCCGGAGGAAAACCGGCTTTCGACGTTTTCCGAACTTGATACACGTGTCAGTCCATTGGGCTGATTCGGGATGACGGAGTTTCCATTAACGCCGTTTGCCAGCGATGCGGCAACGTTGGGGGCGTTGTTAATCATCGCGAGCATATCGTTTGCAGTCGTGCCGGATGCGTACGTGATGATGAGTTCGCCTTCGGCAGCCCCGCTCCCGAACGTGAATCGGTCGCCGTTTGCGAAGTTCTGTCCCATAACGGAAACATCCACCGCGAATTTTGCATCGAAGTCCGCGATCGACCCATCGGTCGAGTTTGCAAGCGCGTTTTTGACGGCATTGTTCAGGAAGGTCGCATTGCCAGCGGCATCTTGTTCAAAGGATGCGGTATTGACGTAAATGGTCTTGGTGGTGGTATCCATCCGTTCGCTTCCGGCAGCGGTAGCGAGGCTGTTATCGACGGCGACTGTCCATCCGTTGAGTTGGGAGTTGACGTTTTGCCCGTTTGCATCGGTCGCGGTCGCACTGAGCGTTTTCGAGCCGATGTTGTTGGTGTTTGCCGCCCGATCCTGCGTCGCATACTCGACTCTGTTGGCATTGCCCTGCTGCATCGTGATGGACGTCGTGGCCGTGGCCGGATTGTCGCGGTTTGTGGTGTCGATACTGATGTCGAAGAGCCCCGCGAAGTTGCCGTAATTGCTTTGCGTCGCGGATTTGAGCGAGATTTCGACGATACCGGGCCCGTCTCGATCGGGCTCGGAGACGATTCGGACGTCGTTGGTGTCGCCGCGAGTGATACGGAAATCAAAGTCTCCCGCATCCAGTCCGGCGGCCACGGCGGTGATAACGATGTCGTTGTTTGCCCCAGCACTGGAGAGCGTAACGCTCCCGGTTCCTTCTTTTCCTTCGACGTAAGCAAGCACGCCGGTGGAGTCGGTGGAGCGGTTGATAGCGGCAGCGATGTCATCGTTGCTCGAGCCGCCGCCGATGTTGACGGTGGAGGAACCCCGGTTTCCGATAATGTCGATAATGGTATCGACTCCGACGCCGGTGCCGTTGGAGATAAGCCGTGCGTAGTCGGCAGTCTGTTGGACGTTGACATCAACGCCAACGGCGGAGGAAGTACCGAAATTCGCGTTGCTGATTTGCAGGTTGGTGATGGCACCGTCCATTCCGGCGGTTTGGAAATCGAGCGCACCGTCGAGGATACGCTTGCCGCCGTAGTTGGTTGTACGGGCTATTCGGTCGATGGAGTCTAAAGCGGCATCGACTTGCATTTGGTTGGCGGCGATTTGAGCGGTAGTCATCGTCCCGGTGTTCGCGGATTCGACGACAAGGCCTTTGACGTCGTTGAGCAGATTGCCGATTTGGTTCATAGCGGAGTCTGCGGTGGCGATGAGCGAGTTTGCCCGTTGGGTGTTTGAGATGGCTTTGTTTGTGCTTGTAATCTGTGATTTAAGCAGTTCGCTGGCGATGAGTCCGGCGGGGTCGTCTTTCCCGGAGTTGATACGAAGTCCGGTGGAGAGCCTTGTAAGGGTATCTCCGAGTGATCCCATATTTCGGGTGAGCCCGAATTGCGCGGAGAGCGCGGTTGTGTTCGATGCGACGTACATACCAGTCATGAGAGTGGTTCCTTTTTTTGTGAGGGAATTAAATCTAGTAATTGTAGGGAGTATAGCAGTCAAAACGCCTTTGTCTACCTATTTTGCCTATTTTCCCTGCGTTTTCTGAATTATTTTAAATTTTTAATCGGCAGAATCGCTACAAGCGGTACAAGCGGAACCTGATGGGACGATTTTGCGATTCTTCGTCATTCCGGCGAAAGCCGGAACCCAGCCGAGCGGCGTGTATACCTAGTTCCCTGGGTCCCGGCTTGCGCCGGGATGACAATGTGTGCGCCGGGATGACGATTTTGCGGGTTTCCGAGCAAGTCAAATAACAGTCCCGTTCTTATTTGGCATTTTAGGCGATTTAGGCGAACTTTTCTTATTATTCCGGTTGCGCAGACGCCCAACAAAAAGGTAAAAATTCTTCTCCAATGGTTCGATTATCACCAAGAGCAGGGGATAGATTCCCCGTCCTTGGATGGTGCCCTAATAGACCGATAGGCTAATGGGACATAATCACACCCCAAGAACCAGGCGGCCACGCCCAGGGACAATTCACAAACGCTAACAAGAGGATAAAACAATGAAAAAAACAATTTTTGGATGCCTCGGTGCAGCCGCAGTCGCCTTTGCCCTGCAATTCACCCCGGCTAATGTACAAGCATCATTTTTTGGTGCATGCGATCCATGCGGAGAAGGTTTTTGCGGACCTTGCGACGACGCTTGGGCGAATCCCTGCGACCCCTGCGGGACGTTTAACGGCTGCGGGACAAAAGCGGGTAAATGGTTCCTTAATGGACACATTGAATCAGGCTTTTTCGCCAATTCCAATGGCAACACGAGCACCTACGGGGAAGAACCTTGGGACCTGCTCGGACGCGGTGCCGACGTAAACTCGGGTAACTCCGCAAGACTGCAGAACGTCAGATTGACCGGAGCGCAAATCAACCAGGTCTACGTTTCGATGGGCCGAAAAGTTGATGGAAAACGAGGTCTTGACCTCGGTGGAAAATTGGATTTCACTTGGGGAAGCGATGCTTACCAAGTACAATCCGGCGGAATGGAACAGATTGGTGAAGACCGTTGGGGTTCCGGCGACTATTTTGCCGCTTTTTCGCAAGCGTATATCGAACTGGAATACAAACGCTTGAACGTCAAAGCCGGTAAGTATTATGCTCCTCTCGGAATCGACAGTTATCTGTCCACGGAAAACTTTTTCTATTCCTGGTCCTCGATGAATTCGATGGTCCCGACCACGGCAGGTGGTGTCCTTGCGACCTACAAAGCCAGCGACAGGTTTAGCCTGCTCGGCGGTTGGATGATGCCGGATGAAATCGGACAAAGCAGCAAAAACAACTACCTGCTCGGCGGTTTCGACTGGAAACTTGGACGCAAAAATCGCGTCTCCATCGACTATGTCTTCGGAGTTGGCAAAAACACCTATGGCGAAAATGACTTCGATGCGTTCATCCACACCTTGAAAGTGAAACGCAACCTTTCCAAGAGACTTTCATCCACATTTGCTTGGACACTCGTCAATGAAAACACGAGCGAAGGAGCCCAAACGGCAACTTGGTCGCTTGCGAACGAATTCATTTACAAGTACAACGATAGATGGAGTTTCGGACTTCGCACGGGAACAGTCCGTGATGAAATGGCTGACCTTGACTGGTACAGCATTACACTCGGATCAAACTGGGCGCCGAACAAATGGTTGACCGTGAAACCGGAAATCCGCTATGACTGGCTCGAAAACGGTGAAACGGAACAACGTCTCGGTGGCGGTAGCAATTACCAGTTCTCCGGCGGTGTCTCGGCTGTCGTGAAGTTCTAGAATTGTGCTTTGCAAAACAAAGAGCCTTTGCAAAATAGGGAGCTCTTGTAGAACAAAGAGTAAAATAAAGAGCCGGGGGCGTTAGCCCCCGGGTTTCACGTCAAACTCACCCGGAAGCTTATGCCTCCGGCTCTTGTGCGCCCACGGCACGCTAACGCTTCGGCAACACAGGAGCGGGTATCTGCGTTTCCAGCGGTTGCAATGACTCCATCTTCACCGGCTCCGGCATTGATACCGGTACATCGCCCGTATACGGACGAGGCGACCTTACATTATATGCATCAATATTGCCGTACGTGTCCGAAACATTTTCCAAACACCAACTCATCCGTGCCATCTCCATCTGGCGAACACGTTCCATCTCTTCTGGACTTCGGATAATACGAGGCGTCAGTATAATCAATAACTCCTTCCGCTGCGTTTGACTGATTTCTTGACGGAAAAATTTTCCCAATAACGGCAAATCGCCTAAGAAAGGTATTTTCCGCTGCAATTTATCTTCATTTCGAGTAATGAGTCCGCCGAGCACGACCGTTTCGTTATCCGCAGCACTAATCATTGTTACGATGTTGGTATCATCAATCGACTGCATGAATTGATCACCGACCTGCGTGAGCGTACCCAATTTTTGGTTTTGTGCCCTAACCAACATCACGATCGTACCGTCGGGACTAATGTTCGGAGTCACCCTTAACATTAAACTGACATTTTCATCTCTGATATCCGCCTGCGATCCTGTTGTCGTCATCATCATTCCGTGATAACGCGGAACCTTTTGCCCTGTAGAGATGGCCGCCTCCTGATTATTCATCGTCGTGATCTGGGGGGCACTCAACACTTCCAAACGTTTGTCTTCATGGAGAGCACGCAGTTGCAGATGAATAAAATCGCTGCTTGCCGCGATGCCCAACCCGCCGAATCCCGCCGGGCCTACTCGCTGACCGCCAAAGTTGGAAAGCAACTGTGTGGCAACATTGCCCGGCGTATTGCCCGGCGCTGTCCCAATCGCCGTATTTGGATCTGTATTAAAAAGCATCCCGCCGCGACCTTCGCTCGAACGTCCAAGCAGCATCGGGTCTTGCAAACCAATTTCCGCCGACCATTCACTCGCATCAGAAAGCGTTACTTCGGCAATCAAGACACGAATCATCACCTGCGGCGGCGAACGGTCGAGTTCCTTGACCAGTTTGATAATATCGGTAAAGTACCGCGGCGTTGCACTAATAATCAGCGAATTACTTTCAGCATCAGCTACGACGATCACTTCGCTTTCTATTTCCTGAAAGGGCGGAATCACGCCGGGGGTCGCTAACCTTATATCCCGGCGGCTTCGGATGTATTCATTGATCGTCTGCGCAACATTCGTTGCCCGCATGTTCTTCAGAAAATAAACCTCACTCTCCCGGGAAAGTATATCCTCTCTATCAAGATTGATAATCAATGCTTCGATGGTCCTCAAATCGCTGGCAGAACCTGCCGCGACGATGCTGTTCGTGCGGATATCTACCGCAAAACGTATCGGAATCAGTTTATCGCCGTCCACAGTTCCAGGAAGTTGCGGGCCCGGTACGCCATCGACATTCGAGGGAATCAACGACGTTAACATATCTCTGAGCGAGGACGCATCCGCGTATTCAAGTTGAAAAATCTTGATTTCGGCTTCAGGACTCGCAATATCCAGCAAATCAATCAATTCCAAGATGAAAGCCATACTGCTTTCCGGCGACCGGATGATGATTTGGTTGTTTCGGACATCCGTATTGATAGTAACGTCCGACATAATACCGGATTTAATGAGCCGTTGCCCTTCCGCTCCTTGGACTAAAAGTTCAAATGCCGGGACTTTTCCGTCGGTTGCCCCGCCGGTAATCGCCTGCGTAACCGTTTGCTGCACGTCGGGCGCCAGCGAGTGTTTGAGTTGCCGCATCTGCATCTGCAATTTCACGCCGGAGTCGGCAACATCAATTTCGCGGAGAATGAGTTTGACTTCTTCCAAATCATTCGGGGCGGCCTGCACGATCAAAGCGTTCGTTCGCGGTTCGTGAAAAAGTTGCAGCCGGGCAATGAAGCCGGACAGGCCAACCGGAGCGGGAAATGCACCGTTCAATACGGTTCGGGCCTGTTGAGCGGAAATATGTTGGAGTTTGAAAACATGCAGCCGGGAATGTTCCGTCGCGGCCGGTTGGTCGAGCGTTTCGATGAGTTCCCTGGCCGTATCCATCGCTTCGCCCCAGCCGACGAGCATCATGGCGTTCGGAGATGTCATCGGGATAATTTGGACCGCACCGGGAATCGTTTGAAAAACAGCATTGTATATTTGCGGAAGAACAGCACCCAGCGATACATTATTGACGTGTTTGAGATGCACGACTTCGATTTTCGGGCGGTTGAGTTTGCTCAATTCTTCGATTTGCCGAATCATTTCGATGAATCGGTTAAGTCGGGGGCCTTCCGCTTCGACAACGATGAGGTCAAGCAACGGAATGCTGACAAAGCGGTAATCGTCTGGAATACCGACGACGTTGGGACTGTCGAAGAACTGTCCGCCCATCATATTGCCCTGCATTGTCATCGGCATGCCGGTATCGAACCCGCCTTCAAATTGGTGTGCGGCTTGTCGAACAGCCGGTCGTGGCAGCGGCGGCGGCGAAGACATCGGCATCGGAATCGACGGAGAATCAGGCTCTGGATTGAGCAATCGAACGCCTTGGGAGCCTTGGGATTGATAACCCACTTGTTGGATGGAGTTGGCCAGTGTGGCGATATTAGGATTGAGCAATCGAACGCCGGTATTGTTCACAGAACCCGCAATGTGAGAATCAGAGCCCGTAACGCTAGTCCGGGCCGTCGATGCGGGCGTGCGGTAGGCCTCGAAGGCTTGCGTCAGCACATCGAGCGGCGCGTGTTGGTAGGGAATGATTTGTCGGATTTTTCCTTGCGGCGGCGGTTGGTCGATGGCGGTGATGAGGATGAAAATTTGATCGCAGAGTTGTTTATCGCCGGTGAAGAAAATTTGGTTGAATTGCGGATCGATTCGCAGCGAGGCTTGCCGATGTACATTTCCTTGTTTGACGTTGAAGGAGTATAGGAATTGGGATTCGGCCTGGAATCGTTCTCCGCAGAGTTGTCGGAGCGTTTGTTCGAGAGCGTCGATGGGAGTTCGGGTGAGTCGGTAGGGCAGGATGCCGCTGTAGGAATCTTGGCTTGCTGGTGCTTGCGCAAAGGAGCCTTGAACGGCGCAGAGCAACAGGAGCGTGCAGAGCAGCGTACGTTTTGGGTTGAAGTACGGCATGGAAAAGGATGAGGAGGGAAGCATCGGCGATGATACCAGCACCGAACCGAATGGTATAGATTTTTCTCGCAGGGGGCAAGAGCAGTTTTCGCCTCGGCACGGACTTGACTTGACCGAAAGATAGTGTAAAATCGTGTTTGCGCTTGCGGGAATGGCGGAATTGGCAGACGCGCCAGGTTGAGGGCCTGGTTGGGGCAACCCAGTGGAGGTTCAAGTCCTCTTTCCCGCATTCTATGCCTCCCTTTATTTATGTCTCTATTTGAAGTTGAAATTAAGTTCCAACTCCATTGTCTGGCGGACTTTGAACGCCAACTACAACAACTGACGAATGTTCCCTTCGGCGAACAGGTTGCAGAGTCCGACGTTTTTTATCAGCATCCCTGTCGGGACTTCACTCAAACCGATGAATGTCTCCGCTTGCGAAGCCGTCTTTTGCCCTATGGAACCGCCGAGTATTCGCTCACGTACAAGGGGCCGAAGTTGGATTCCAACACGAAAACGAGACGGGAAGTTGAAATACCGATTACGGTCCCGGAATTAGTCGAAAATATGCTGACGGCACTCGGTTTTCAAGAGTTTGCCTGCGTTCGCAAAACCCGGCGGCGGTTGGCTCTGGCAATGAATAATCGTGCGGTCGAAATCGTGTTCGACACATTGCCTGCCTTGCCGGAATCTCGCCGGTATTTTGTAGAAATCGAAACATTAGCAGGCGAACAGGACCTCGCGGAGTGTCGAGCACTTGTTTTGGACATTGCCCAACGGTTGGGATTGACGGAGCCTATTAGGGATAGTTATCTCAAATTGGTGCAGAATGCCGAATCGCTTCCCCCTGTGTGAGGAAAATTGCGAGAGCGCGACCAAACCAATTTTGAATACGCCCTCTGCTGCCCCGCAATAACTACCGAAGCGGAATATGCTGCAATAACGGTTGCAAACCAGACGTCAACGGAACCGTCGGAGCACTGTCGGGAGCAAATATCGACATCAATTCATAATAACTCACCGTCCGACGATTACTCGGCAATCGAACCCAAAGCGATGGAACGGGATTCGTGCCTACCTGATAATACATAAAAATATCTTCCCAATCCTGATACGCCCAAAAATCAAGACCCTCCGCCTGCAATCGAAAATGCACCGCACTCTCCGTAAAGGGAACCGCCGGCATCGAAGTATTCTGAAGAGACTCCGCCGCCGTATCCGGTCCAACCCTTAACAAAAACCGATCCACACAACGATGAAACAGTGCCGTTTCAATCAAACCGTCCTGTATGCTAAAATGTCCCTCCGCATAGTTCCCCTCCGCTCCAAATACCGCCCGCTGAATAACCAAGTTGGTAACCATCCCCTGGATGCTAAAGTCCGTGTAAGAACCGGCAAGCGGAGCAAGCGGAAAATTTTGGAATACGGCCTGCTCAAGCCGAATCGTTGCCGACTCTGCCCTGTTGCCTGGTATTGCATACGACATTTTCCCCTGAAAGGAACCGCCGGAAAAATTCTTGAACGGCAAACAAAATACCGCCGCCAAATCGCACGGAATCGCCTGGCTGCCCGACTGAAATGATACCGTCAATCCCTGCTGGTCGGCAAACGCAAACGAGAGCCGTTCCCGATGTTCCCCCGCAATGTCTGAAATCCCGCGGATTTGAAATGCCCAATCCGAACGGATGCCATCCGGCATTCGATAAAGGTTTCCCTGCACGGATTGAAATAGATCGACTTGGTTGGGCGAATTGGCGATGCTGTATTCGCTTCGGACGGCAACCTGCTCGAAGACGAATTGCACCGGAACTTCGGAGAGGGAGTTGATTCGGGCAAAGATTTTTCGCAGCATATTTTGAACGAGCAGAGCGGAATTGTCGCCGGGATAGTCCTTAAAATCCAAGACCGAAATGGGCACGGAGATTTGCCAAAACCAGTCATCGGAGGAAAATGCCGGAAGCAGGCCGTCGATAAGCGGGGCGGCCAAAGCGGTCAGGCCGATATGTTTTTGCTCGTTGGAAGGCGTTGCGATACCGGGAAAGGTTTTGGCCCGAGGCGTGTTGGTCATTCGGCAAATGTCGACGTATTTGGCTTGGAACAGGGGATATTGGGCGGATTCATCGAGTACTTGGACGTGGTGTAGTCGGACGAGTTTCGGCGAGCGGAATTCGACGGTTTGGATGTTCCAGTGTAGTCCTGTTTTTTGGGAAAGGGCGAGTTCCCAATTTTGGGTATGGTGGGGCATTTTGCGGACGGCGATAGTGCCGATGATGCCGAGCGTCAAAATCGGGCCGAGCAGATAGAAAACCAAGAGCAGAATGAACCGCTGTGTTTGTTCGTGTAGTTTCAATTTTTCAGGCGAGAACGGGAAGCGCGAGCCCCCCGGTGGTCGTTCATTGTCGATTCCCACTGGGGGGCTAACACCCTCGTTCCTTCGCAATTCTGTTGGGACACCTCACCGGCTCGCTTGCCGTATCTCATTCACCTCGCGGACCTGCGTCAGAAATCCTTCAATTTGTGTGTGGACGCCTGCGGTTTGGCGAACGGCCAAACTCAACGTTTTGGCATGTGCTTGAATTAATCCTTCCCCGTGCGGTCTGTTACCAACCCAAGAGTTCGGCTCAATGATAGCCGGGATGATTTCGATTAAACCGTCGGAATTTTTTATGTCGCCTACGTAATAAATCTTGACGAACAATTCTCCTTGCGTCTGGTGTTTCGTCGTGATATGGAGTTCATCCCCGTTCACGACATAAATGAGTCCGAGCGGATCGAGAATTAAATCCAACACGGTTCGCAGCCGCAAGTGAATTCCATGTCCTTGGGGGATATGAACCAAAGTTTCTGTTGAAACATCAATGTCAGTTACACATTCCATGAACCACGGAATATCCATCTGTCCGCAGAATATGTTCAATACCTCTTCGAGCGGAAGGGGCGACTCGATATTCAGTGCGACGGGTATTTCGAGTTGCTGTAGGATTAGTTGTTGCCGTATTTGCGATACGTCTTCTTCGGTCGGTCTTAAATGTTTTTGACGGATATTATAAATCTGCACAGCGACGTCCTCCATAACCCGTATGTTTGGATCGTCGGGCGCGAACAATTTCGCTTTTTGGGCCATGTGCAGTGCTTCTTCGTAACGCTGTTCGTTGAGCAATTTGGGAAAGTCTCTGAACATTGCGGATAGGTGTTCTTGTTTGGATTGCATTTTTTGTTCCGCTGTCAGAACGTGCTTGTCCGCCGCGAGTACACCCTGTAGTTCGAGTTGGAGTTTGTTTATTTCTGCTTGGATTTCAGCGGCAGTCCTTGTCATTTCCTGGGCTGCAGCAAATGTTGCCGAGACGACGAAAAATGCGAGTACAAGGGTTGAAATTTTCCAGTTTGATAACATTGTTTTCATATTCGTATTGCGGTTTCCATACCGTTCGCGGCGTAGTGTACTGGTTTTCCCAATCAGAGTCAAGAGCAATTTTTGCCGTTTCAGCATCGCTGGGTGTCTGTAAAATCGGCATAATCCGGGAAACCTTCCCTTTGGCGGTGTCTGTATAATAGGAGGACGCTCTTCGCGACCGCTATATGAATGAGAACGATGTCCGAATCACAGAATTGGTTCACGCCCGTCTGCACGACCTCGTCCTCTTCGCCAAGCAATGGAAACACGCCAATGCCGAAGATGTCGTCCAAGAAGCCTTTTTGAGACTGATGAAACAAAAAGTCTTTCCCAATAATCCCATGGCCTGGCTCCTCACCACCGTGCGGAACCTGTCCAACAACGAACTCCGTTCACGTACCCGACGCAAAAAACGCGAATTTGCCGTACAAGAGAGCAAAGGCCTCTTCGACGTGCCTGAATCCGAACAAAAAGAAGAGGTCGAACGTATGATCCAAGCACTCGAATCGCTTGCTTTGACATACCGAGAAATCATCGTTGCCAAGATTTGGGGCGGCCTGACCTACGAAGAGATTGCCGAAATGACGGCCTCTTCGCGGAGCAGCGTGCATCGGAAATATCAAGAAGGTATTCGGATGTTGGGAGAGATGTTGACTGAGACGCAAGACGACACAGACCCGTATCGGTAAGATATGGGCCCCCTGGCTTACGCCATAGGCTCTGTGAACTGTTGAAATACAACCATGAACACCATAGAACACAAGTTATCCGCATTGAAACCCGTTGGCCAGCCCGAATTGGCTCGGCGGATTTTAGACACACACCACCGCCGACGGCAGCGGCGGCGCGATTGCTTCGTCGCATTTGCCGGCCTCCTGACCGGCATTGCCGCGACACTCGTGGTTGTGCTGTCTTTGCCGGGTAAGGTAGTCGAAGTTTCCTCGGTGCAATACGTTTTTATAAATGAGCAACCGAATGATAGAGCCGGTCATGCCAGCGCAAGCCGTAATCCTGACGCGAGCACTCCGTCGGTCCCACTGGACTTCGGCGTGCGTCGGAACGATGATATGAATCCCGATTCCATTGACATCGAGGCGTGGATTGCCCGATATGAAAGGCTATTTCGGCACCGTCGCGAAACGGCCAGCCGATTTGTTGTGATACCCCAAAAACCGCCGATATTGCCTGAAGGCGTGAGCCTGTGGGAGTACCGGCAGAGCCTGTTGGAAAAACTCCAGGTGTAAACTCGGCAACTGCCCTTCCCCTAATCCTCCTCCCCCTAACCCCCCTCCCTAATCCCAATTACCCCCATGAAACGACTATTATTCCTGCTCCTTTTCGCCTTGCCGTTCACATTGCTCGGCGAAGAAGTCCCACGCCCAGCCGTCGATACCTTTCGACCAATCCCCCCATCATGGCCGAGTGAACGGCCCGAAGGGGTTACCGGATCGTACCGCAAACTGACCGTGTCGCCACAACTCCTGCCCGACCCGATGCTCCGCTATCGGCTGAACATCTTCGCCACGGAAAAAGAAACCGGCAACGCTTATCCGCTCCATCTTGCCGCCCAAAAAGAGTTTAATTCTCGGCTTGAGCAAGCAATGAGAGGATTATACCCATCCGACGAATACCTGAACCTCGAACCCGAAAAACGGAACGACTGGCGTGAGTTAGAGCGGCTACGCTTCAAACGATTTCCGCTGTATTTCCATTGGTCTCGCGAATCATATTCGGAAATCACCGCAGAAGACGAAGCAAGGCTCTACCGCAGTTTGGAAAGAGTTTATTCGCTTTTGGAAAAGGCAAGCAAGCGAACCCACTTTGATTGGAGCGATGAGTACCAATATGCGGGCATTGCGACGCTTCTCGAGCCGATCCAGGAAGCCCGAGCCATTTCGCGGTACTTGGCCAGCAAAGCCAACTGGGAAATCCGTAATGGAGACTATGATTCGGCACTCCGCACCATCCGCGTCGGACTTGCCCAGGCAGATCATATTTTGGAATCACAGCCCACCAGTTTTTTGGTCGGCATGCTGGTGGGAATCGCCATCAAAGGAGCGATGTACGAGCAACTGTTTCTCCTTTCGGCTCAACCCGATGCGCCGAATCTGTATCCGGCATTGATGCAAATCAGGATCGATGAAAGAGTTTGGATCAATGCCATTCAGTCAGAAACGCATTGGCTTTTTTCGCAGTACCACGCCGACGCATTTTGGGCATCGCTGGATAGCCTTTCGCCGGAGCAAGCCAAAACGCTGCTCGACGATTTATTTGCATTGGTCGTCGGTGCTGGCGACGTTGTTGCGGCCAACGAAGAGGCCGCAAGCCTTTTTATGACGATGATGAACCTTGTCAGTTATGTGCCGGCACGGAATCGGCTTTTACAAAAAGGATTTTCCGAACAGGAAATCGAAGCACGGACAACGTATCAGATCGTTGCTCCCTTTGTTTTTGAAGAACTTAAGCGGACGTATGATTTGATGCTTGTCGATGCGTCGATGCCGGCTGGGGAATCGCGGACGGCAATCAACTTTGAAGAATCCGTGGAGTTTGGCCGTTCAAATTATGCAGCGGATTATCTCATTGCCTTGCTTGCCCCGGCAACGAATGCGGCCCGAAATGCGTTTAATCGCCAGCAGCAGACTTTAGATTTGCTGAGAATCGTGCATGCGGTCCGTTACTATGCGGCGGTGCATGACGGAAAACTGCCGACATCGCTCGACGAGATTACGGAACTTGCCGTTCCGAAGATCTGTCCGGTAACGGCAACGCCGTATCAGTATCGCGTCGAAGGCAATACGGTGATCATTGACCATATGGAGGCTTCCAGCCGTGCGCGGCTGGAGTTCAGAGTGGAGTAGGAGTCCAATCAGAGCCGCAATCGTTAACATTAACCCCCCATAACACCCATGAAACACATCATCCCTTTACTCATTTTAGCCATTTCCCTTCCCTTGCACGCAAGCGAGCCGCATTGGAAACACTTCGTCCAAGAGGATACCCTCCTCATCGCTCACGTCGATTTGCATAAAATCGATGTCACGCAGGCCCTGCAAAACAATGCCCAAATTGCGGAAACCATTTTGGCGACGTATGGATTCAACGCGGCTGTCAGCGATCGCTCACGGGAGACGCTCGTGCAAGCCTTTATCCCCTTTGCCGAACTGGGCAAAAAATATCTGACAGATACGCTCGGCATTCGGGAAGCGTACATTGTCGTAAACCTTCGGTTTTCCGCTCAAACTGCGGTTACGGTCATCTTGCCGCAGTCAGGCACGATCAAAGTGGAAACGCTCAAAGCCGGTATTGCCCTGGGACTTCCAAATGACACGCTCAAAGTGGTGAGTACCGAAGATGACCGGTTCATCGTGATTGCCGGCAACGGTCCAGATGCGATTACCGACGAAGAATGGAGCCGGAATTTGGCACAAATCATTCCGCCGACTCCCGCGGAGCGGCCTGACTTTGCCGAGGCATTCAGAGCGGTCGAAGGGGCTCCGATCCAAATCGCAGTCGCCCTGCCCGACTTCTCCCGAAAAGTGATTCGTGATACCGCTCCGAGACTGTCCGGTCCGTTTAGCACACTGGACATCGTTACGCCCCTGTCCAGTTTGCGGTGGAAAACGGTCGGCATTGATCCGGCAGCGTCGACGCTCCATATTACGGCGGCGATGATGACCGAACTTGCCGCAACGAATACCCGACACGGCTTGCAGGAAGCGTTGACGCTTTACATCCAGCAGGGAATCAAGGAACTCGAAGTGCTGCCCGATGATTTTACGATCAAATCGTTGCTGCCCATTCTCAAAAATCGGGCGGATTGGATTCATTCGTTGCTGATCCCCAAACAGGAAGGCAACAATTTGGTGTTGCATTGGGAAAAGCCGCAATTCGACGAAATGCTGGAATCGGCAATGCCGGCAATTACGCTGTTAGCACAAACCGAGGCTGACAGGATGCAACGGCAGCCATGTGTCAACCATATGCAGCAGTTTGCCTTGGCGTTCCATAACTATCACGATTCGAACGGCTCTTTTCCACCGGCATACACCGTCGATGACGACGGAAAACCGCTGCACAGTTGGCGGGTGCTGGTTTTGCCTTACATTGGGCAGTCGGGACTGTATCATTCAATCCGTCTCGATGAGCCGTGGGACAGCGAGCACAATAAGCAGTTCCATGACAAGATGCCGGCGACTTTCCGGTGTCCGGTGAGCAGTATAGGCGATCCGAACCGCGATACGGTCTATTGTATGGTCGTCGGAACGGAAACGATAGGCGTTCCTGACGGCAAGGAAATGTCTTTTCACGGAATAACCGATGGGACGTCGAATACGATTTTGCTGGTTGAGCGTAAAACGCCGGTTTGTTGGATGGAGCCGGTGGATGTGCTTCAGGCGCACGCGTATTTGGGCGTGAATCAGCATGCAGACGGCCTTGGTTCAGAGCATATTGGCGGCGTGGTTGTTGGTTTTGCCGATGGTTCGGTGCGTTTTATGCGGGAGGGCATACCTCTCGATGTGTTGAAAGCCTTCCTGACACGGGCGGGCGGTGAGAGCGTATGGGCCAGCGAGTTTTTGGAATTTGCGAGGTAGGCCGTAGGTAGTTTACACGTTCATCCGTGCGACCCAGCCGCAAGACACGCAAAAATACCCGCAAGCGACGCTTCCTCGGCTTCGCTCGCGGGCGAAAAACCCAAATCGCAAAGCGTTTGCGTCGTAATCGGGCTAATGCTCACCAATCGCGTCCGATGAAGCAACTCGCCAAACAAATTGACCAGCGAACGGGCAATCGCCGAACTCGTTACCGTGATGCTGTCAATTTTCCCCTGCCGAAGCAACTCCGCAATTTTCGGGTCGGCCTGCGTTCGGTCGATACTCCGGTACACCGCAACTTCAGTTACACTGCCGCCGGACTCTGTCAGCAACCGTTTGAGCACATCACGCCCCCGACTTGCCCGAAGATGCAAAAACCGTTTGCCCTTCTCGGTTTCCGGCAACAAGGCTTCCGCGAGGCCTTCCGCCGTAAATGCTTGCGGGATGACATCGGCATGCCGACCAATGCGTTCATACAACGCCAAATCCGTACCGCTGCCGACGACGGCGATGGGGATATTTGGTATTCCCTTTGCCGGAAGGTCGCGGAGAACGCTGTCTATCTGCAACCTTCCGGTTGCGGCTTTGACTTGCGGCTCTGTTAATTTCCCTTCGAGCCGATCAAAAAACGCGTGAATCCCGTTGCTGCTCGAAAAAATGAGCCAATCGAACTCATTTTGCTGCAATTTTTGGAGAACATCATCGGTTTCCTGCCAAGATTCGGGCGGCAAAATATCGATTGCCGGTTGCAATAGGACGCGAAAGCCGAGCGATTCCAATTTTGTTTTCATCGATTCGGTTTGATGTGCAGGCCGGGTCAATAACACCGTTGGCCGTTTGTTTTCCGTACGGCTTGCGATTTTTGCCGTCAGATATTTCAGAGATTGTTGCAGGTTTTTGACTGTTCGGACATCGGCATTGCGTTGCGGCACCACGACGAGGTCGAAGTTGCCAGATATGGTATGCTGACATTGCCGAAAGGCTTCGCGGAGGAGTCGTTTCCATCGGTTGCGGACGGCGGCATTGCCGATTTTTTTGGAGACGGAAAGCCCTAATCGGCAATGCGGCAATCCGTTGGGCAGGGCGAAGAGGATGATGGCGTGATCCGCGGCGGAGCACCGTGCGGCGAAGACCTTTTGGAACTGCTCTCGGTTGAGCAGCCGATGCGATTTGGGAAAGTGATTGGTCATTACATCCGGCATCCGAAAAGGAAGCCCAGAATTGAAATCCCGGGCGGGCCAGCCGCGACACTTCCGGCTTCCGTAGATATTTCAACGCAAAAAACACTAGAAATAACTGATTTTGCTTTCCGAATCGAGTTTCACGAGCGCCTTTTTCCAATTTCTGCGTTGTCCCCAAACGCCTCGCCGGTTGCGAGTCCGTTTGCCCTTCCTGTTCTGCGTGCGAACCTTCGTTACCCTCACATCAAAGAGAAACTCGACCGCCTCTTTGATCTGCTGTTTGCTGGCCAACTGATGCACCTCAAAATAGTACGTATTTTGGTGCTCCGCACGGTGGTATCCCTTCTCCGTAACAATCGGGCGCAGAACGATCTGATAAGGCTCCAACTTCAGGTTGACCTTGGTAACATCTTTTTGTCTTGTCATAACGTATCCCCCTCAATGATTTGTGTTCGATGATTCAATTTTTTGCCGCTTTTTCAGGAACCGACGCGACGAATTTTTCGATGGCGGCCTTCGTCATAAGGAGCCGTTTCGGCTTCAACACCTCATACGCATTGATTTCCGCGACGGGCAATATCCGAACGCCCTCAATGTTGCGGAAACTTTTGTACAGATTGACATCGTACGATTCGACGGCAACCAAAACCGAGCCCTGGATTGCCAATGCCTTGATAATTGCAGCAGCATCCTTGGTTTTCGGAGCATCCGCAGACAGAGCATCAATCAGCGTAAGTTTGGAGTTGGTAATTTTCGAGGCAACTGCCATCCTGGTCGCGACTTGGAGTGCTTTTCGGGGCAATCGGTAAGACCAATCCCTTGCTTTTTTGGCGAAGATATGTCCACCGCCACGCCGCACACCGCTGCGAATATGTCCTGCCCGGGCGTTTCCGGTGCCTTTTTGTCGGTACATTTTCTTTTTATGACCTGCAACTTCCGATCGGCTTTTCGTTGCTGCCGAACCTTGACGCAGGTTCGTGCGGTACATAATGACTGCGTCATGCAGGAGTTGAGCACTGATTCGGCTGGCAATCACTGAAGGGTCAACGGCGTACGTGCCGACCTCTTTTCCTGACTTGTCGAAAACGGGGAGTTTTATACTGGGCATGGTTTGTTTGAGACGCAGCGCAAACTGCCGGAGACTGCACCGCAGTTCCAACTTTCCGAAAATTATAGTCTTTGACACGATTCCGTCAAGGATAGGGGGACGTTGGATGTGTGTTCACGTTTATGCGGGCTCGTGCCGGGTTGACATTTCGCTGCTTTTGCAATAGACTCACCGTTTCGTCCTTCCACCACACATTTCGACATTTATGAGCGATATACAGTTTGCCCGACGGTCTCACAATCGAATTTTCGTTTCCAGCCGGCCCGACCACGTCTTCGAGGGTTGGAAAGGCGATAACGAATGCTGGCTCTTCGTTTCACCGCATGACGATGATATTGCCCTCGGAGCAGGACTGCACTTCATCGCCGGTATCGAATCCGGTGTTAAAACACACGCCGTCGTTGCAACCATCGGCTCCGGCTATTGCCGACTGGAACACAAAGATACCATCGCACAAATCCGCCGCGAAGAATGTCGAAAATCGTTTGAAATTTACGGTTTACCCCCGGAAAATCTGCATCTGCTCGACTATTGGTCCACGGATATTTTGCAAAATTTAGGCCGACGTTTCACCGACAAGCCCGACAGTCCGACGGCGATTGCCGGAGCGGATGGCTTCCAAAATACGTTTACTTGGCTCATTCGGGAGGTTCGGCCAACCAGGGTATTTTTGCCTTCTCAGACGGACATTCATCCGGCCCATAAAGCGGTACACGAAGAGTTCATTATCAGCGTTTTTCATGCACAGGGCAAGATTTGGCCGGAATTGGGCGAGCCGATTTCCAAGTTTCCCCGGCTGTATGAGTATGCGACTTACAGTGATTACATAGAGCCGCCGACGCATCAGGTCAAGACGTCGCCGGACTTGTTGGAACGCAAACTCGAAGGAATTGCGGCATACAAATCGCAGGAGCAAATCGAGGCTCTCGTTGTCAATGTACGCAGTTTGGGCCCCAAGGAGTACATCCGTGAAATGGGCTTCAAACTTTTCAATCCGCAACAGTACGATGCGTTGTTTGAGTAAGGCTTGTGCCGAAATGATGATTTTGCGGATTTCCGAACAGGTCTAATCAAAACACGAACGCAACGTCCGCCAAGCGTTCGGATAGTTGGAACATCAACTCGTCCTCCGCAGGTTCGGCATCTGCCGAGTACGTTACCGAAAAACGCAAATACGCGCCCGCATTGTCCCACGGCACCGTACATATCGAATGTTCCCGAATTAAATACTGACTCGCCGACTCGGCATCCGCAAATTGCGTTCCATCGGCAAGTCCTTTCGGCGATTTGACATACAAAAAATATGTCCCGCCGGGTACTTCGCACTCGATATTGAATTGCCGAAGCGTTGCAACCAATTTTTCCAGGCGGCGGTAGTATTTCCGATTCGTCTCGGCCGGAATGCTCGAATCATCCAACGCAGCAACTGCCGCCTTCTGAATCGCCAAAAACTGTCCGCTGTCGCTGTTGTCCTTTACATCAGAAAATGCCCTGACAATATGAGCATTGCCGCAAACCCAAGCAATCCGCCAGCCGATCATATTCCATCCTTTGGAAAGCGAATGTACTTCGATCCCGACGTCCTTCGCGCCGGGAATTTGCAAAAAACTGAGCGGCGGCTGGCCGTACGTGAACATGATGTGTGCAGCATCCTGTACGACGATGAATTGATGCCGATGAGCGAGATCGATGACCTGTTTGTAAAACGATTCGGTCGCGACTTGTCCCGTCGGACTATTCGGATAGTTTAGGACGAGCATTTTGGTTCTTTGCCAAACATCCGCCGGTACAGCACTGAAGTCGGGATAGAATTGGTTTTGTTCCGTCAGCGGCAAATTGTAGATGGTTCCACCGCAGTATTGGGTATGCGTTGCCGATACGGGATAGCCGGGCACAGTAACCATTGTAATATCGCCGGGATTGATGAAACAATACGGCAACATTGCCAAGGCGGGTTTGGAGCCGATGGAATGGTTGATTTCGGCAACAGGATCAAGTTCGACGTCAAAGGTTTGTTTCATAAACCGGGCGGCGGCTTCTTTGAATTCGATGCAGCCGTTATCGGCATATCCTCGGTTTTCCGGCAGGTTGATTTGTTGTGCCATAATGCGTCGGACGTCTTCGTCGGCTATGGCATCATTTTCGCCGATGCCGAAATCGAGGAGTGGCCGATTGGGAAAATCTTTAATGGCTTGGCGTTTAGCGCGTTTGATTTTTTCGAACTTATAGATTTGGTTCGATTTTCCGTAAGAGGCACCGCCGATGCGATCGGCGAAGAGGGTTTGGAAATAGGGCTCGCTCATGGGATAGAGTGTATCCGATGCGGTGCGTTTTGGCAAGTTAGAGCGAGTTCCCTGTCCATCCCAGAAATGCCCTCATTGCAGCGATGTCGAAAAATCTACCCCTTGTTTTTTCTTTCAAAATGTGCTATACTGAAGCACACTCGCGTAGGTAGTCTGCGTGCAATTCACTCTCAAACAGGAGAATTGACATGAAAAAAGGCCTTTTTTGTGCTGTGCTGATGCTGGCCGTCTCCGCAACAGCAAACGAACCGGATTTGCTCGAAATCGTTCAAAAACACGACGAACAATGGGAAAAAATCAATTCCATCCAAACACGCTTCACGCAACACTTCGAAACGACCCTCATTTCCCGCTCCCTGCCCGGCGGTTACTGGGAACTCGACGGCAATAAAAGCAGATTTATCGCTCGACAACTCGATTGCGTCGCTAACGATCAAAACGGAAACCCTATTCCCATCGAAATAGTCGAGGATTATTTTTATGATGGAGAAAAAACACGCTTTCTGGCCGTTCCACGGGATCAATATCCCCTAAAAGAAATTCGCTTTTGTGATTATGCTGATCTAAAAGATCAAGGTGCCGATGCCGGCATTTTTTCGGATGGTTTTTATGTGCGTAAGATGTATTGGCGTTTTCTCCTGCCAAGGTATTTTTCCGTGCATACGGAAGATGATTCGCTGTCGCTCTTGGAACTGGTTCGTAAGTACCCATCGCGGATCGGGAATGTTCGCAAAAACGCCTCCGGCGATGAAATTATCGAAATAGTCATTGAAGACGATACGGATGAACACAGCCATTTCGGCCCTTGGGTCAAAACGGTATTTATCAATACCAGCAAGGGATATAGCATTGATGGTTATCGGTCTTTTACGTTGACCAAGGGGCAGCCGCCAGTCGAAATCATTGCCGAATGTACCGTCAAAGACTATGCAAAAGTCGGTGAAGAGCATTGGATTCCCGTCGAATGGTCAACTATCGTACACAATGGGGATCCTGCGGTGGGAATTCAGACGAGTACAGTGCTGGATGAATTTCGCGTCAATGACACGTTGGATTCGCGATTGAATGATTTCCGTTTTCCGAATAATTTTGTTGTGCGTGAGCCGATGAAAGACGGCTCCCGAGAGCGTGTTCATATTTGGGGCCCGGAGAATGAGCCGGTGCGTTCGTTCGATGGAAAGATGGAATTCAATCATTATTATTTGAGTCGGTGCGTGTTCAGCGAAGTCCGCAGGGGAATCAGTGCCTTGTTGGCTCAGTAATTTTGGGACGCCGCGTCGCAGGGCGACGCGACGCACGCCGGAATGACGGTTCCAAAGCAAAAAAACACGCCCTAATACACGATCGGAGTCGGCTGTTCCCGACGAGCCGTTTCGTAACGCAAACCGATTTCCATATAGTAATCCGGCCGCTCGGCAAACGCATTGAGCGTTTCCTGACTCGCAAACAGGAATATACGCCCCTGAAAACACGCCCCAAACTTGCGGTCACCGTTGACCCGTTGGTTCCGCTCGACTTTCAACACAATGTCTTCGCCCATCGCGACCGGTATGTAGTTCGCCGGATTACGAGCAAACGTTGTTAACGCCTCGAGAGATGCAAAACGGAAAAGATGTCCCTGATACATCGCACAATATGCCGGATTGCCGGTGATCCAACGCTCCTCAATACTCAACGTGACCGGACAAAACCCTTCCAAGCCGAGCGGGACTTCGACCGTCGCTTTGGCGGATGCTGCAACATCCGCTGCAATCGCTTGATTCTGCCTCATAGCCGGCCTCGGCGTCGCTTCGATCGACCGCGGCGGATTGTTGCCAGGATGCGAATGCGAAAATGAGTTCATCGGCTCCGTCGGAAACACATGGGCAACCGCCTGCGATTGCGGCTGATTCGGTTGTTGCAGCGGCGGTTGCTGGGCAAAAGGGTCCGCAAAATTGCTGGGCGGTGGGCCATGCGGAGCAGGAACTTGCGAAGGAACCATCTCGCGTTGCGGTGCCATCGGAGGCGAAGCGACAAAATTCTGTTGCGGCATGTTTTGTTGCTGTGGATGCTGTTGCGGCGGGTGTTGATTCGTCAAATGCGGATTGGACACCTGCTGCGGCGGATTCGAGGCCGGAGCGGCAGCAGGGGCCGTTGGTGCTCCCCGGTCCGATTGGATCATTTTTTGCAGAAAAGCGAGATATTCGCCGAACCTATCCGCCGGAATCACTCCCACTCGGTTGTTGATCACTTGCCCGTTCGGCCTGATAATCAGGTCGGTCGGAATGGACGTGATGGAAAACCGTTGGGCCAAGGCTGGATTTTCGGACGCATTGATTTTGACCATCACGAAGTTTGCATTCAGTTGGGCCGCGATGCTTGGTTGGGTGAAAACTTCGAGTTCCATTTGCCGGGCGGCGGGACTGTCGTTTCCGACGAAATGCAGAAAGAGCGGACGCTGTTCGCGTTCTGCTCGGGCCGATGCAATGTTAAGATCGGTTTCCCATTGGACACCCTGTGTCATAGGGGAAGCTAATTGTGCAAACGTCATTGCATAGCCGGAGACTGCGGAAAAACAGACTAAAAACGCGGCAATCCAAGCGAAAGAGGATTTCATTCGGCAACTTGCGATACAGTTTGACAAATTCAACAGGGGGGTAGTCATTGTCTTTTTATCCGGCGTGATCAAGTAATTTTTTGTCTGGAAGCCCGATGAAGGGCTTCATCCACTAAATCGGCCGTTCGGATAAAAGAGTTTAGATAAAGTTTGCGGGAAATGCCGAATTTGCCGCAAATTTCTGTCAGATCCAATCCGCGGGATAAACGCAGGCACACTGGCTAGAGCGTATTTCAAATTACTCTGGGCAAAAAACCGTCATCCCGGCGCAGGCCGGGATCCAGGCATCACACGCAATGTCTGGATTCCGGCTTGCGCCGGAATGACGAAAACGAGTCAACACCAATTCGAGAAACGCTCTAACGCTCCGGCGTCATGCGCTCCGGCCGTTCGGCCCGATACAACGCATACACGTCATTCTCGTATTCCAACACCAACGTCGTATGACTCGGCATTTCATGCGACTGTGCACAAATGATGTAATCAAATCCATACTTCGCTTGCAATTCGGCAATCTCCGATTCCGTTTTGGCATTCAACAACGTCGTCAAAAGGCGATCCGTCATCGTTTCGCCCTCCTCGTTTTTGTAGCGAAAAAGTTCTTCCATAGACCGTCGCCACACAACAATCGACGCTGCATCCTGCGGAATGTTTTTCCAAACGCCAACATCCGCTCGCCGAGCATGCCATTTGAACGTTTGCCCATCACGAGGAATCCAAAACTTGGCCGTCCTCGGCGTGTTGGCTTCGATCCATTGACACATATCAATCCATTCCGCAGCGGCCCGCCTGCCATTCGGGCCAACCGGCTCCGATCGGCAATGCACCGCATGCGTCCGCAAGTCCGCATACTTCGGCATCGCCGTCAACGGAGCATAAAAGACGATTGTAATAAAAAACAAGGCAAGGGCCAAAGCCGGAACCCTAAACACAAACAATTTTTGCAGCCAATAAAGCGAGCCGAAAAATACCAGCAACGTAATCGCCCAGGGAACTGTCGAATCCGGCGGCGACAATTTGAGATAAACAAAGCAAAGATATGTTACCGTAAAATACGTTACCGTCTTGACTGCCAAGATGCACAGCACGACTGCAAGCGAAGGAATCGACGCGGATTTGATTCTTTTGACGTGCAGCAAACAGAGCCGCATTCCGCCAATCGCAATGCCCATCGGGACGGCAATGTCGGCCAGACGGAACCAATAAAACCGCAACAGCGTTGCCGATAGTTCCCGATTGTCCCGCAAGCCATACGCCAAAATCATCCCGATTGCCGCAAGCACAAGCGTTCCCCAAATGAAGCCGTTGAACAGTCTGAGCCTTCTGCCGCCGGTTATTCGGCAAAGGAATATCCAAACGCAGGTCAGCAAAAGGAAGCGTAATAGGAATGAATCGCGGAATTCGTATGGTACGAGATGGTGCGGCAGACGGCCAAAGACATAAATTTGATGGGCCTGCCGGACAACTTCGCCGCAGGCACCGGCATCGAGCATCAAGCCGGGAATGAGTCCGCAGAGAGCGATGAGTCCGCCGATGACGAGGCCGATCCAAGGGAAGTTTGCGCTCCTGCCTGGAGACGGCGATGCCCGGCGTCCCCGGCTTCTTATTGTTTCCTGGACGAAGAGCACCCCGGCGATGAGAGTTGCCCAACCGCCGACGAGTACGTGAAAAGCACAGGCAATGCCGAGGAAGATACCGGCTTGATTCCATCGTCTGTGCAAAATCGCGGCAAGGGCGAAGAACACGAAGGGATAGGCCAGCGATTTTCCTTCGATACCGCCGATAAGCCATTCTCCGGCCATGTTGAAGGATTCGATGTAATAGGCGAGGGCCAGGGCGGTGGGAACAGCGACCCAGCGGATGGGAATGAGGGCGGAACTCAAGCGTTGCCAACTCCAGGCGAGGAGTGTCCAGGCGACGATTCGTCCTATCCAGGCCATCGTGGTGGGGTGGCAGAAAAACGAGAGCCAACCGAAGGCGAAATAGAAGGTCCAATGAGCATCACGGCTTTCGAGAAAGGGATCGCTGGGGATCCAATCGGGATTCCAGTAATGGATGGCTTTGCTGATATAGTGAGTTTCGTTGAGGTCGGGCGTTTTCCAGGCACCGAACGTGAAGAATACCGCGAAAATAGCGGCGATTTCGAGGAATGTTTGTAGGCGTTTTCGAGAACGGCTCATTGGCATAATTTCATTATACCAAACGCAAATGGAGGCGTGGTCGGCACCGCCCTGACGAAGCGTTTGGCGTCTCTTCGGGCAGTTTGTCGGCGGGACTATTGTTTTCGCCGATATTTATGCCTGGTGCGAATTAAATCGGGAAGAGCGGTGGCTTGTTTTATACCTTGTGCCATTCGTGGGCATAAATCGCCGTTGCGGAACTGCCTATTTGGCAAAACGTCCTCTTTTTGATAAAATGGGCAGTCTGAAGAGGACCGTTGAGAGCCAGAATGTGCAAAGAGTGTAAGGTAAGAGTCGCCATTCTCAAAAAAAGGGCATGGCATTGTTAACCCAGACATCGAACACCTAGATAAAGGAGCACGAAAATGAGCACCACCGAAGCAAGCGAGTTGCCGATTCAACCGTCCCGCGAGCAGCCATGCTCCAATTTTCACGCCTTCTGCTCGCTAGTGCTGCCCGGCTTGGGACAACTACTCCAAAAACGCACCGGAACCGCTGTCGGATTCTTCCTGCTGTTCATTTTGAGCGGATTCCTGCCGCTACTCATCGTCAGCCTCCTTTTTAGAGATCGCTTTTCGCATGCAACACTATGGGAACATATTCTACACATCGGCATTTTTGGCGTACTCTTTTTCCTGTTTGTCGCCGCAATCACTTGGTCGGTCTTGGATGCCGCCCACGAACAAAAAGAAAAAACGGAAGAAAAACAGAAACATCGTTTTCTCTTCACGCCCTGGACAATTGTTGCCGCTATTCTCGGCTTCGGCATTTTGATCTTCCTGTTGTTCCCCTTTTTTCCAACGGCAAGCGAAGCAGCAAGGCGGATGCAATGCACCAACAACTTGAAACAAATTATGCTTGCCTTTCACAATTATCATGCCGAGCATGGTCATTTTCCGCCTGCTTACACAGTTGACGAAACCGGCAAACCGTTGCACAGTTGGCGGGTGTTGATTTTGCCTTATGTTGAACATAACCGTTTGTACGAACAAATCCGATTGGACGAACCGTGGGACAGCGAGTATAATCGGCAATTTCATTCGGAGGCACCTGCTATTTTTCGCTGTCCGAGTGCTCTATCTGGTGAGCCTGATTTTGTACCAGCGTCGTCGGGCAGTTTTTATTCGGTCATTGACGGTGCGGAATCGGCATTTTTCGGTTCGCAACCGAGAATAAAAGATGAAATCGAAGAGGGACTTTCTAACACCATTTTTTTGGTGGAGCGTCGCGTGCCGGTAAATTGGATGGATCCGTCGCGTGAACTATCATTTGCCGTTGCCGTTGGGGGAGTGAATGTCGATGCGATGGGCATTAGTAGTTATCATCCGGGCGGTGCCAGTGTTGCTTTTGGCGATGGCAGTGTTCGTTTTATTACCAATGCTATTGATGCGGAAATACTGCGGCAGGTCTTGATTCTTCACGAGACGGAGTCGCGATTTTAGCGAGTGTTTCGAATTTGTTCTGGATAAAAAACTGTCCAACGCAAAAATGGACTCGCACCTACGGTTCCAGCAGTTCGTTCTCCGAAAGATAAAGCCGAATCTGACGATGCACCGGCTGACTTTGATAAACAAACAAACAATCCGACGGCACATCGAACACGACAACTCCACCAAAAGGCAATATCGCCAACTCCTCCTCCAAAAATTGATACCGATGCACCTCCATTCCCATTTTCTGCGGCTGTCCCGCCGACTGTGCCGTCGTGATTTCCAACGTCTGATGATCAATAATCCGATACGCAAGTGCCACCGAATCAACCGATGCCAATATCTGTTCCAACACATCATTGACCGTCCCATCATCGCTCCGCACCGATGCCCGAAGGGATGCAAATGACACCAATTCCCTATGAAGCGACCGATGATCCACCAAAATCGTCAGGCCCGTCTGCTCCTCCAACTGCCGTACCAACAGAGCCAAAGGCACCGGCTGGTAATGATTCAACGTCATCGGCTCCATCACGCGGTCCCAACCAAACGCCTCCGGCGCAATCCGCTCCGCCGACCAATCCGTCTGCGGCGCAAGTTGCCGAACGAGACGAAGTTGCTCCAAAAGCCGAATGATTTCATCGCATATGCGAACCGGACTCTTTCCGGCGACATTCGTTGTTTGCACGACGTGCAATTTTCCGTCCGGCAACACCGCGATATTGCCATCGGGAACGACGAGTTTTTGAATCATCTCGGCAACGTTGCCGGTAATATCAGATACGTCGAAGAGCAATTCGACGTTGTCGGTTGTTTGGGGATAAATGAGTATTTGCCGATCGGTCACAGTCCATTGTAAATTGAGCGTTGCGAGCGTTTGGGTCAGAATATCGCCGACGGTCATTTCGCGGTACAGCCCGCTGACGGGCGTTTGGGCCGACAGGCCGTGGGCCTTCATTTCGTCGATGTCGAGCGTCATCGGAATGTCTGTCAGTTGGGAAAGCACACGGACAAAGGCGATCAAACTCTGTTGGTCGAGATGGAATTCGTGAATCGGCCACGAAAGGCGAGCGTACACAGAGCCAAAATCGTCGTTTTCGGAGCCGTAATCGAAAAATTGCGGAGTCTGGCTTTCGTCAGAAGGCAAAATATCGTCATTCTGACGCAAGCCGGAATCTAGCGGAGTATCCTGCGAGTCGCTCGGCTGGATTGCATTCTCCGCCGGAATGGCGGGATCAAGTTCGGGCGGATTCGGCGATTGCGGCTCCGTAAACAATTCGTCGGATTGCGGAGGCAACTCGGCTGCTTCGCAATCTTCCGGTTGCGGCTCGAAAAAAGGCGGTTGCGGCCCTTCTGTGAGGGTTTCCGTTGCCGGATTGTGAAATATCATCAGGAATCCGAGCGTTGCGAGGAGGCATACCGACAGGGCGATGAGGATATTGAGTAAAATTTTTCGGGTTTTGAGCTCCTTATCGGACGCGTCAGGCAACGGAAGCGTATTGAGGAGCATTGAAGAACTGCGGATTTCTTCATCGGGACTGGGTTTGATGATCCCGGAGGCGGTTTCGTGAGTGAGAACATCGGGAAATCGTTTGTTGACGGGAACTTTTGGCGGCAACTGGACGATTTCGGGGCGTTGGATGGAAACCATACTACCGCATTTTGGACAGGGCATGATTTTTCCGACCAGTCCTTCATCCTTGACAACGAGTTTGGCTTCACAAGTCAGGCAAGTGCATGTGAACATGTGATTCGCTTCCTTATCTCCTTATTGGTACAGGGCATTATACACCGTAGAGAATGGGTTCGCTAGGGGCAGCCCGATTCGGCAAAACTCCGCCCCGGCTCGTGCGTTCGCCCGGCCAAAAACTGTAGGGTTCTTTCCTTTCGCCGCCATTTCCGGTAAAATCGCTGTGCTATGAAACACCTGCTTCCCTGTAATTGCGGCCGATCCATTGAAGTCCAGCCCAGCCAAGCCGGACAGACTATCTCCTGCACCTGCGGAAAAAGTTTGCAAATCCCCTCAATGCTGCAAGTCAAAGCACTGCCCGTCGCACGGGATAACTCCACAGAAAAAATTGTCGAAAAAACCAAAAAGCCCGGAAATCCCTACAAGTCGGCAATCATTATGTGCTTGCTCGGAATTGCATGCTCCGTGCTCTGGGGGATTTTTTGGACGCTTGGCCTGGGAATCCTCTATGTGTTTTATTGCGGACTGACCGGAGCCTTTTTTATGACATCCCTTGCCCTGGCAATCAGACATTGGGCAAAATCGCCGCTTGCCGAAGATACCACTTTACGCAGGAAATTTTTCGTCCTTGGAATCGCGATGCTGTTTCCCGCATTTTTCCTGTCGGCATACCTCTATGAATGGCAGCCGCATCCTCGATTCGTTTCCCTAAAAAGAGTCGAATTTTCCTACGGCTCCTTCCAACGGCCGTTGCACCAGGATTCGACGCCGATTCCGATGTCGGAGCACCAAATCCTTTGGATGACGGACGAAAACATCGACCAGATGATGCCGATGGAATTGTTCTTTTATTTCCGAACGCTGGAGTCGCCCGCGTTCAGTTATAATTTCCAGGACAACTACGAGGCGGTCAAGGATACTTACCGTATTTGGATAACGACAAACATCATTTTGTATATTCTTGCGTTTTCGGGTATCGTGGTATCGTTTTTTCTACCTCGGCAGACGGCCATCGTAACCGGCTGGAGCGGCAGCGATTGGCGGTGAAGCGGAGCCGTCGCCGTCATCGGGAGCGTGTTGCTTCTTGTACTGGGCAAAAGTTGAATATGCTCTAACGTGCAGAATAAAACCGATTCAAGTTCACTCCGCCGCGAAACTCCTCTTCCAAAAGTTGCAGCCGATTCTCCAAATGCTCGATACGACGTTGCAATAGCGGAACAAGATTTTCGTCCTCCAACGCCCTTTTTTGACGCGGAACGCTCGGATAACCCAAATGACGGGAAAGTGCAGAAAATAAAAGCACCGGATCACGCTTGCGAGATGCAAAAGCAATTCGGCCTTCCCGTTCGCCAAAAAGTACGGTAACTTGGTGCTCCAAGTTGTGCGGCCGATTCTTTATTCGATAGAATTCGCTCCGATAAAAAATCATTTCCGCAAGGTCAACGAGGCCAATTTGCTTGCGTAAAATGGTCAGCCAATTTTTCCAATCTTCGTTGTAAGCACTGTCTTGGATCAGCGTATCCAAGCCGCGAATGTATCCGAGTCGGTTTCGGCAAAGCGTTTCAAATTGATAAAAGAATAAACCCTGAATCGGCGGCGTTTCGCTTCGGTACTTTGCTTCTCGGGCAAGGATTTCCAGGGCGATGCGGATGTCAAATCGGCTATCTTCCCGTTCGCTTTCGGCCACGATGAACGTTTGAAAAGGCGTAAAATAATGGGCAATTTGCCGCATTGCCGAGGAGAGCATCCCGGTATGTTTCAAGTCGGTCAGGAGAAATTCGATTGCCATCGGCAACTGAACGGTCGCGATGAGTTCGGAGCGGATCGCGGTCAGAAATTCTTGAGCGGAATAGCCGTTTTCAATGCGTTCGCGAAAAGTCTCAAAAAAAAATGCTTGTTCGATGTATTCTTCCAAGGGCAAAGACATTGCGGACTATTATACACGGGAAAAACGGCATTGCAAATGCGCAAGAGCGGGGGGTGTTAGCCCCCCGGTTTGATTCACCAACCTACAGTGTCATCCAATCCCAAACGAGCGTCAGCCAACCGCCTTGGGCCGACGCGAATTGCGGTATGAGTTGGCCTGTTCCTGCCCATTCGCCGCCCAATCCCAACGCTTCCGCTTCATAACGTTGCGGCAACACTCCCAATCGACGCTGCAAATACGAACGAATGATCGTTTGCGTGGCCGAAAGCGATACACCGCCATCCGGCCTGTAACCCGTCGGGAACGCCTCCGCTTCCGTCTGTTCCAACACGATGAACGAACGGCCATCCCGCTCTTCCCGTTTGATTTGGTACTCGACCGTTATCGTAAACGACCGGCCAGCATTATCCATCACTTGAATATCATTGAGCCGAACAACAACACGAATCTTGTCGTCGATAAAGAGCACATCAACCGGAGCCCTGGTTCCGAACGAAACCTTCGCCGGCGTCTCGTCCGATTGCCGTTCTAAAAAGGCCGGCGGCTCATCAAAAAATTCGCCAACCCGCTGGGCAAATCGCTCTTCGTCAATCATTCGGCCTGCTAACGCAATCGTCAGCATATTGTTGAACGCGGACTGGTGTACTTGGACGGCCAATCCGTTGGTTTGCGGCGTTTCCGGGGCGGGCACAGGGGCCGACGGTTGATACGCATTACCCAGTTGGATAGACCAATCAATGTACTGCGGCGTGCTCGACAGATTCCAAACACGCGGGAACAGGCCCGTTTGGGTCAACATATCGCGGATTTTTTGGTATCGCTCGTTGATTTCAGCAATGTTGGTATCAATCCGTTCGTTCATTTGGGTGGTCATTCGGCGTTCGGCACGCCGCGAGGCTTCGGCGAGCGAATCTTCGCGTCGGCTGTCAATTTGGCCGCGGGCGACCAAGCGAATGACCGGGCCGGCATTGATTCGGACATCGGAAATTCGAGCATTAAGATTGGCTCTGGCCCTGGCCGGAGTCGTCGTAATCCCGTTGGCCGCGAAGAGAATCTGCTTTTCCCCCCGCAGCGTACCGGTCGTATGATTTTTCAAATTCACCATACGCTGACTGCCGTCGGTGAACGTTTCAAGATGCGCATCCGCCAACACGCGGATCACGGCCCGATTCGGCGAATTGACCAGTTCGGCAGAACTCATTCCCGAAAGCGTTCCTTCCCCGATGACGCGTGTTCCTAAAATGACTTCGTCGATGTCGAGTTCTTCGGACAATTCCTGTCGGAAACCTGCACTGATAAAATCGCTTCCGACTTGCAATCGGACATTGACGCCTGATGCGGCAACTCTTGTCAGGTCGGCCAGTCGGGCTGCACGGGGTTCGACGAGGCTAATGTCGTCGAGCCAAGTTACCGTCTCGCTTAATGTTACGAAATAGAGCGGATTTCGGCCTTCGCTGTATGCTTCGATGGAACTCGCCAAATTGTTGCAAACGCTGAGCAACTGCCTTTCGTAACTGTCTTCCCGGATCAGCCGGGCGATGGTTTGATAACGCCGCAGTGCCGTCCGCAATCCATCGAACACGACCCAGTTGATGCCGTCTTTGTCTTCGTAAAACGCATTATGTACGGCATCGAGGATTTCGGCATCCGGCGTCCGTTGCCCGAGCGTTGTTCTCAATTCGGCAAGCCGGAAAGTTGCTACCCAATCGTTTGCTGTTTCGCGGTTGAATTCCCGGGGCAAACGGCGTTGCAGATCGTTGACGGCATTGAGCAAAACTGTTTGCGCTCGGTTGAGGTCCGCATCGGTAATGTTGCGGTGCCCTTCTTTTAGTTCGGTGGTCAGGCGTTGCAGTTGTATTTTTGCATCGGCGGATGTTTGTGCGGTTGGGGCCGTTGCGGCTTGCCTTTCGGCTTGTCTTTCGGCTCTGAGGGCCTGTCGTTCGGTTCGCAGCGAATGATTGCGAAAGATTCCCTGTGCGACGGCGGAAGTGCTTAGGGAAACGAGGAGAATCAAGACGGTGGCGAGCCGACACGGAGACATGCTGGACATATTGTGGTGTGATTTTGAGGGATTTTGGACTGTATGCACGAAATGATACCAAAAATTCCGAAAATTACAATTAGGGAGGATAGGTAATTCGGGAAATGGTCCAGTCCGACGTCGGGAGTGGCCAAAAATCTGTCATTCCGGCGCACTTATCGCCCGATTGATGATGCCGAAAAAAATTAGAGAGTGGTGACTCATTTATGCCATTTCACACATCGCTCCTCAACGTCCGTTTCGGAGTTTCTCACTTCCACAGGCTCGGTGAACGCGGCATCCAGAAGGACCACTCCGACCTCTTGCCAATGCCCGAAAACCTGCTATACTGGACTGCGACAGTTTTGAAACACCGTCTGGACCTCAGACAACGAAAGCATTACCAAAAACAAAGGTAATGCCGCTCTTGGATAATGCCGCTCTCGGATGTTGAGATGTTATCCCGGCTTGGTAGCGTTACCCGACCGTCCCGAGCAAATCCGTTTGTCAAAATCCCCCAAGACGAAACAACCATACCCCAAACCCCATGAACTTCACCCAATGTATCTTAACCAAAATCCTCGTTCCCGTTATCAGCATCACCATCATCTTGGTGACCATCGTCGCACTGGTCGGATTCTATACCTTTTCCCAATTCGCCCAAGAAACTTTCGATAAAGAAGTCCGTACCATCTCCTTGCACATCGAGCGGGATATACGCACGATGAGAAGCATCGCCTCCGACCAAGTCAACGGACTCGCTGCCGATGCCGGTATCATCATCGCCATCACGGACGGGAACCGCGAAAAAATCCGCAATATCATCACCGACTTCGAATCCGCACGGAAATGCACGTTTTTCACCATTCTCGATGCCGACGGACGCGTCATTTTTCGAACTAATCGGCCCGAACAATTCGGCGATTCGCAAGCCAGCCTGCAAAGCGTCAATGCAGCATTAGCGGGACGACGCGGCGTCTATTTTGAATCCACACCGAACAGCCCTTTTGCAATCCGAGCCGCCGCGCCCGTCTTGGACGAAAACGGTACTCTCATCGGCGTTGTTACCGGCGGGTTCCGGCTCGATACCGATGAATGGGTCGATGGAATCCAACAGTATTACGACGTCGAATGCACTGTTTTTGCCGGAGACCGACGCGTTGCGACAACAACCCGAAGAGCGGGTACGAGCGAACGAATCGTCGGAACCACTCTCAATGACCCGGAAATCCAAGACCAAGTGATTCGTAACCAGACGGCCATTTTTCAAGAATCAACCGTCGAAGGACGCCCCATGAAGGTTTCATATTCGCCCCTTTTCAACGAACGGGACACCCAAGCGATGGGGATGTTTTTTGTCGGGATTCCTATGGAACGCCAAACATTGCTGGTGCGTCAAAAAATAGGATCAATTTTTTTGGTCAGTACCATCGGATTGTTAGCATTCGTCGGCATTTTGTTCGGCATTGCTCAGGCAATCGTGATGCCCATCCGCAAAATGACGAAGGCGGCCAAAGACCTTGCCGATGGAATCATCGACGTCGACCTCGACGTGCGGTCAAAAGACGAAACCGCTGTGTTGGCGGAGGCGTTTCGCGATTTGGCGAAATCGCTGCAAGACAAAACAAATGTTGCGCTCGCGATTGCTGACGGCGATATGACCGTTTGGGTGCCGCTCCGTTCGGAACATGATACCTTGGGAATATCACTGATCCGAATGCGGTACAGTTTGTATGATTCGATTAATCGGCTGACCGAATTGGCCAAAACCGTTCACGAGGAAATTAAACGGCTTGTCACGTCGAACCAATGCCTTGTGAGCAATACGGAACGCAGTACAGGTCAACTCAAAAGCATTGTGGATACCATCAATTCCTTGAACACGCAGACGCAGCAAAATGCGGAGCAAGCGAGGCAGGCGGAAGACCTGACCAAGTTGGCTCGGGATGGTTCCAATGACGGAACGGAAAAAATGGGCCGGATGGTGGTGTCGATGGGCGGCATTACAAAGAGTGCCGGCGAAATCAAAAACATTATTCGCGTGATTGATGACATCGCATTTCAGACGAATTTGTTGGCACTGAATGCAGCAGTGGAGGCGGCTCGAGCAGGCCAGCACGGGAAGGGATTCGCGGTGGTTGCGGAGGAGGTTCGCAATTTGGCATCCCGGAGTGCGAAGGCGGCGAGTGAGACGGCCGAGTTGATCGAGGAATCCATCCGACAGGTTGGCCAGGGCGGAACGGTGGCCCAGGAAACATCGTCTTCGCTCAAGAATATCGTAGATCAGGTGGAGCAGATTAACCAAATTGTTTCGGTCATTTCGACGGAATCCGACCGTCAGACGCAGCATTTGGGGGATATCACGAATACGGTCAATCAGGTCAGCGAGTTGGCGGATTCCAATTTGCGTAGTGTCTCGGAGGTTTCGGAGGTCGTGGATTTGATTGACAAGACGATATACAAGTTGGATGTGATCATTGAGTATTTCAAGTCGCATCCTGACGGCAACGTAATGCAGCCGGGCGTGCGGTATGAGGGATATATCCCGCCTCGCGGGACATTTGCCCATCGTCAGTTTGAGTAGGGACACGTCCTGGTGATATACGAGCAAGGGCTACGGACGGGAGTGTGTGTGCACGCCCATTTCGCTCTTCCCTTGTTTCCTCTTATTCACTATAATCCGCAAAGTCAACAGCGCACGGCGCGTTTTTTCCCGATAATGGTGCGTCTTTCTTTGACTTTCCTTAACCGTGTTGTAGTCTAGTAATATCTTCAAACGGAGGCGGAAAATAATGATGAGAACGTACATCGCTTTTTTGGCATCGCTTACCTTGGTGAGCGTTTTTATCGTCAATTTTTTACCCTTTCAAGAGGGCGAATCGTCGGTGTTTCACAATTCGGTCATACCGTACGTACCGCTTTTGCCGACGGAGGTTTGTGCTCCTGGTGAGGCGGTTGCGGAGCCTGCACCGATTTTTTCGCAGAATGTAGCCTCGATGATAGAGATTCCCAGCGAGATTTATGAACCGGAGCCGATTGCGGTTGCCGTTGATCTTGCCGAACAGCCGGTTGCACAGCAATTCTCTCCGCCGGCTGTTGTCGGTGCCGTCGACGTCCCGCAAACGGTGTCGCCGACGGTGCCGACGCTGGCACCTGCGGAGTCTGCTCCGCCGCCATATGTTTATTTTTATACAGGCGTGCCGGTGCAACCAGCACCGACGGCGGTTTTCGTGTATGCTGGCGGAGCGGTACATTCGGTGCCGATGTCGATGTCTCCGCCGGCGGCCCCATCGCCGGCGCCTGCGTCGGGTCAGGCGAGGGTGGTTCGCACGCACATCATTCCGGTTTTCACACCGCAGGTTGCACCGAGTCGGTTTGGCGCACCGCGATTGATTTATTCCAACGGCGTCGTGATCAAGCCGACTGTGTATTTCCCGAATCAGCCGGTGCGTAATACGGTCCGCGGTTTCACGCCGTAGTGCGAGAGCGGATTTGTACTCGCCCGGTTCGTGCGCAAGAGGCCGTTTATGCTAAACTTTTGGCCATGACACAATCCTTTTGGCAGAACAAGACCGTTCTCGTAACCGGCGGGTCCAGCGGACTCGGCCGTATGGTTGCAGAAACCTTCCATCAGGCCGGTGCGAAACTTGCAATCGCCGCCCTAGAAAAAGCCGATGTCGATCATGCCGCTCAAGAAATCGGCAACGATGTCCTGCCAATCCAAGCCGACATTACCCAACAAGACGACGTAGATCGCGTCTTTGCGACCGTCAAAAAACACTTTTCCGGCCTCGACGTGCTGGTCAACAACGCCGGCCGTTCGATGCGGGGCAGGGTGCTCGATACCACCCCGGAGCAGTTTCAAGCCCTGTTCGACCTGAATGTCTTGGGCACCATCCGCTGCACTCGGGCTGCCGCTCCGATGCTGCTGGAACGCAAGGGACACGTCGTCAATATCGGCTCGCTGGCGGCGAAAAGTGCCGCGAGATATGTCGGAGCCTATCCCGTGTCGAAATTTGCGGTTGCCGCATATTCGCAGCAACTGCGGTTGGAACTCGGCCCGGAGGGATTGCACGTTTTGCTGGTGTGTCCCGGGCCGATTCGTCGGGACGATGCTCGGCTCTATCCATTGGAGGGCGTTGCAGGAATCCCGGATTCCGCGTTGCGGCCTGGTGCTGGCGTGAAGGTCGGGCGGATTGAGCCGAACGCATTGGCTCGAAAGATTTTATTGTATTGCGAGCGTCGCAGGCCGGAACTCATTGTCCCGGGCAAGGCTCGGATTTTGTTTGCGATTTCGCAACTTTTTCCGACGCTCGGCGATTGGATCGTGAGGTGGGCGACGTGAGGCATTGTCGCCCGCGATTGATTTTTTATGCCGTTTATGGTACAGTACGCGGAGCGATTGCGCCCGAAAAATTGCACATGCTTGACCTTTCAGACCCAAAAAAGCGAGAACGAACGCTGTTGATCTTTGCCGGTATGGCCCTGTGCGTTGCCGTTGCTGCGATTTTGCCTGCACAGTTCAGAGCAACCGCCGAGTTGAGACGAGAGCGGATAGCAAAAATCAAAGAAATTGAAGACCATGAGCGGCTCGTCCAAAATCGAGTCGAAATCCGAGACCGGCTGACCGCTTTTGAGAATCAAGCACTTGCCGCGGCACGAACGCCACCAGGAACGGAATCCGTATTAGACTATCAAAATTGGTTGATGACTTTGGCAACAGGAACAGGCTTGCAGAACCTTGAAAGCACGCAACCAAGCATTCTCGGGGCCGTTGGCGGTTCGGGGGGGACCGGCGGCTATACACGGCATACATTCTCTCTCACCGGCGAAGGGAGGTTGGAGCAAATTGCCGAGTTTCTGCGGCGTTTTCACCGTACCGAATACTTGCATGCCATTCAAAATCTGCAACCGCGACCGATCCAAAATCAGCAGGATATGCTTAGGGTTACATTCCGTATCGAAGCGTTGTCGTTACCGCAAGTGAGCGGAGTGAATACGCCGACGGTCGAGGGGGTGCTCGCAACCGATGAGGAAAGCCAACTGTTGTCGGCAATTCGGGATCGGGCAATTCTTTCGGAATACAGACCGCCGGCCCCGCCGCCGCCAAGGGTTGATACGCCGCCCGTGCCGCCATTTGACCACATACCTTTTTACTATGTCGATGGCATCACAGAAGCCGATGGCGTACCGCGGACTTGGATCAATCACCGGACCGGTGGGGGAAGGTATTTTCTCTCTGAAGGCGAATCCCTGATGATTGGCGATATTCGATGTACTGTGCGAAAAATTGACTTTGAAGCCCAACTGATACAGATCGAGGCCGCCGGTTCCCTGCTGACAATCCGAGTCGGCAAGAATTTCGACGAGCCTGAGGATGTTCGGGCGATTGAATGATTGGCAGGGCAGGGCGGCAATTTTTTACAGCCCTACTCGATATGCCACCAAACAGGGAACCAATCGAAATCGGGCAGCAAAACCGGTTCCAGTGCATAAAGTAAACGAACATCTTGCGGTAAATACCGCGATACCGGCTTGTTGATTTCATTCAAAACCAACGCTCCAATTTTTATTTGCTCTCGCATCGCCTCCGTCCAGTCCTCTCGCCAATCCTCTAAAGCGATGTCGTAAGTCGTTCCCGCATCAAGAACCGATGGCGATGTGCGAAAACGCAAGCCCGATACATCCTGAAAATAATTATTGAGCCCCGCCGACCACTGAAATTCATCCAATGCCCGTTGCTGCGAACGAATACCGCGAAAAAAGGCAAACGGCGAGCGGTTGAGCACAAAAACCGAATGACGCGACTCAAAATCGACGACAATCGGCCCGGTCGTCAGTTCCTTAAACAATAATGCAAATCCCTGACGTCCGAAGAACACGACCCGATCCCATTCCAGGCGAATCATCGTCGGCTGTATCGCCCGGCGGCTCTCTTCGACCTGAAGAAAAGGCTTTGCCGACGCAATGATTGAATTCGTTACCTGCATTTGGACATCCTGCGGAACATCGCTTTGCAACACGACGGCCTCGCCTCGCAAAAGCGAATTCGAGATCGTGAGCGACAAGGGTTCGGAGAGAGGTGTTTCAACGTTGTGTATCGCCTCGGCTCCGCCAGCCGGGATGCCGTTGCGGAAAAAGACCACGTTGTCGTGGTTCGCCGAATCATCAAAACGCGATTTATTCCGCACGGTCAGGAAACATTGGGAGAACGCCAATTCCGTATCACCCGCCAATTCAAAAAGCGACCAATGTAACGACGGTATGTTCGGATTAAGGCTCATCTCGATGCCGACATTTTGGAAGTCAATTTCGCTCGAGAATACCGTAAAAAAACTTCGAGCACTCTGCAATTCCGACGGTTCAAAAAACAGAATGGGAGCGTATCCCTCCGCCGCCACGAATTGCAGTTTGCGTTGGTCAAGCCGAATCGGCTCCGTAACGCGATGGATGTGATTCCATTTCAATTTAATGACAGTTCCGTCCGATGCACCATTCAGTGCCGATGAAAGCGACGGGTAGGAACCAATGGTACTGTCCATCGGGTCAACATAGCGGATGTTGGAAGGGCGTGCGGCCTGCGGGGCAGTTCCGCCTGGACTTGTCGGCCTCATGTCGGCAACAGTGATGCTTGTGCCGTGGAGACTATTGACCAATCCGCCGCCTTCAACCGCAGGCCGTAAACTTCCGCCGGGCAGGGTAGGGCCCAAACCCGCCGATTGAGGCGTATGAGGAACAAACGCAAACGCAAAGGAGGATCCCGAAGAACTGACCGGCTCGACCGACGCAACCGGAACCTCGACGCTTGGCGACGGCACAGCCTGAAAAATCTGCTCCGCCTGTTGAGCCGACTCATTCTCGGGAGGCAAATGCAACGTAGTGTCCGAAAAAAGGGCCAGCAACGCAAATCCAACAAGGAGCAGCGAAATCGACACGATCCAAGGAAGATTGCGGCGTATCTTCTGGCGATGCGAATGGACGGCAGACCACGTCAGATGATCTTTTTCCGTTTGTCGCAATCCCAAACGCTGGGCGACGCCGGTCAAGGCTTCAATCAGGACGGCTGGCGTTTGGAACCGTTGCTTCGGGTCTTTTGCCATCATTTTTTGCATAATGAAGGCAACTTCGGCGGGAATTGACGGCTGGAAAGAGCGGATATCCGGCGGCGCATCGCCTTGGTGCTGCAAGAGTTTCTGCAAGACGGTTCCTTCGGGAAACGGCGGGCGGCCGACGAGCATGAAGAAAAAAGTGCAGCCCAGCGAATAAATATCGCTCCGAATGTCGGCATTGCGAGGATCGCGGGCCTGTTCCGGGGAAATGTAATCGAAGGTTCCCAGCGTTACACCGCTGGCCGTCAGATCGCCGCGGCCTTCGGCGGTATCGAGCAGTCGGGCCAAACCCATATCAATCAATTTGGCTCGTCCTGACCGCGTGATGATAATGTTTGACGGTTTAACATCCCGATGAATCACGCCGTGCGTTGCGGCATGGGCGAGAGCGTGAGCAATTTGAATGAGATAGTTGAGTGCTTGTGTTAGGGGAAAAACATCGTTTTCTTCGACCATTGCCCGTACGTTGGTTCCTTCGACGTATTCAAAGACGATGAAGGGCATCCCGGCAGTTTCTCCCGCGAAATAGACTTGGGCGATATGTTCGTGATTGAGGCGTGCGGCGGATTTCGCTTCGTTCATAAATCGGCTGACGATTCCGACATCGGCAGTCCGTTGTTGGTTGAGGACTTTGATGGCAACATCGCGGTCGAGAGCGGTATCGTTTGCGAGATAGACTCGTCCCATCCCGCCGCCGCCGATGAATTGTTTAATGGTATAATGTGCGAGAGTGCTTCCTGGCGAGAGCGAATCGCCTGTATTCGCGGACCGTGGCCGTCTCTCGAAGTGCATCGTTTCGGAGGTATTGGGCAGATTTTTGGGATCGCTCATAGTTGCGTGTCCGTACAGCGAAGAGGCCTCTGCGTCATTATAGCAAAACTAGCCTCACGCCGAAAGGACGCAGGCCAAACCCCCAGGGCGGCTGCATGGCGGCTTTTGCTCGCTTCTGATATACTGGACGGCTATGCTCGCTTACATTTTCTGCTTTTTTCTCGGCTCCGCACTGGGCCTGCTCGCCAGCGAATTCGCGGACCGTTGGGGCTGCTCACGGCGATACCGCTCGCCTATGCCGAAAAAAGTCTTTATCGCACTCATATCCGGCATCGCAGCCGCCTGGCTCTTTTGGTGGGAAGTGCAAAATCTGATGCTGTATCAACACGGCTTGCTGGCAACACACGGAATGAATAACTTTGCCTATCAGTCCTTCATTTTGCACCTCGTCCTGTTTACATTTCTTCTGGCAGCGACCCTCACCGATTTTTACGAAATGATTATTCCCGACTCGATTACGGTTGTCGGCACGCTCACCGCCTTGCTTCTTGCCGTTTTTCTCATCGGGGCAGGTTTGCCTGTTTCGGATACGCATTCCAAAGCAGCACTTACGATTTTTGGCCTTCCAGGTGCGATGATTGAGGGACATTGTCCTCATCCCCTGAATCTTTGGTCTCCAAATCCGCACAATAATTTCGGGGGGATGGGTTCTCTCGTTGCGATGACTCTCCTTTGGTGGTTTTGGTGTTTCGCGATGCTCGACCGGGTTTGGTACTTCAAATTGCCTTTCCGCAAGGCCGCGGCAATTTTTTGCCGGTATCTGTACCGGTCGCCGCGAACGAAATACTACATCGCTGCCGCGTTGCTCGCTCCCGTTGGTTTTGCATTCGTTCCAGAGGGAGCACACATCGCCCTGCTTTCCGCTCTGACCGGAATGGCCGTCGGGATGGTTTTGATTTGGGGCATTCGGCTCGTTGCCCAATATGTTCTCGGCGTCGAAGCGATGGGCTTCGGCGATGTTACCTTGATGGGAATGATTGGAGCGTTTCTTGGCTGGCAGGCGGTACTTTTGGTGTTTTTCTTGGCACCGTTTTTCGGATTGGCCTATGGGATTGTCAATGTATTTCTTGGCAAGGGCCGAGCGGTTCCTTACGGGCCGTTTTTATGTTTGTCGGCAGTTGTTGTCGTGATTGGTTGGAGTCCGATTTGGACTGCAACGTCGGAATACTTTGCCTTTGGCATTGGATTCATCGGCCTTGCGTTGTTGGCATTATTGGCATTATTCGGCGGCTTGCTTTCCTTGGTGCATAAGTTGTTCGCCCGTTAGAGCGTGTTGAAATTTGCATTGGCCGCAGTCCAATGTCATCGTGCAACATCATAACAGTACAAAAACGTCCCGTGCCGAATGTACAAACGCTTGCCGCAAACGACAGGATGAGCCCAAAATTGGCCCTCGCCGCCCTCCGGTAACGTAAATTGACTGATCACCTCATACCTTGCCGGATTCGGACGAACCAACAACACATCGCCCTGCTCGGTAAACAGGTGCAACAATCCCTCCGCCCACGTAAACGAAGAACCCTTGCCAATTTGACGGCTTTCGTACTGCGTCTGGCCAGTTTGCCAATCCAAACACATAAATACGCCGCCCCGGTGTTCGTATGATACTCCATACAAAAATCCATCAAGCAATATCACATTGTCATGCAAACTGTCGAGGTCTTTATTCCGCCATACTTCTTCGAGCGAAACCTTCCCGTCGGCAAGAGTCATTTTCAGCATGATGGCTCCCTCTCCGCCCTGTCCAAGCGTGTTGGTCAGGAAAAGATGTCCGTTATGATAAATTGGTCGGGTGCTGTTGATGTCAAACCGCTGTTCGTGCCGAAACCGAAATAATAATTCGCCATTCTCTGGATTGATGCCGAACATCCCCTTAGCATACGTCGTGATAATCATCCGCTGGCCGTCGTGTTCGATGATAATTGGACTGCCGTAACTGGTGTTTTCACCCAGCGACGGCGTTTTCCAAATCACGTCGCCGGTTCGCTTGTTTAGGGCGACGAAACTGGCCAATTTTCCGCCGGGCGCGCAGTACAGTTTGTCGCCATCGATGCGGAGCGATTCGGAAATTCCCCAAATGATATTTTCGCCTTCAAAGTCGGTCAGGATGTTTCGACTCCAGACGATTTCGCCTTTATCGACGGTTAGGCAAACGAGTTCACCCAACGGGGAGAGGTCGTAAACGTATTCGCCGTCGACGGTTGGGGTGCTTCGGGTTCCGGGATAGTTTTGTGCTGTCCAGGCGGGCCCGGTTTCGGTTTCCCAAAGAAGTTTTCCGTCGAGGTCGAAGCAGTAAACGATTTGGCGTTCGTTTTTGCTGCCCGAGGTGAAAATTTTGCCGTTTTGGATGGTAATGGAGGAGTAACCGGAAATTCCTTCGCCGATGTTGTCGATTTTCCAGAGGAGTTTAGGGCCGTCTTCGGGCCAGGAGGTGAGGAGTCCAGTTTCGGTGGATTGGTTTTTACCGTCGGGCCCGTGGAACATAGGCCAGTCGGCGGCGAGAAGCGTGCTCGAGAAGAGGAATAAAAGGGGGACAATGATTTTCGTTGATGTTACCATGCTGATAGGATAGGTTATGATTCCTCCCGTATTGTAACGCTTCGGCGGAAAAGTGCAAGAGAAACAAACGAGTGGAGCGGACGGAGGCGGTGTCAAAATTTCGCGGGCAAAAAAGAGCCAGGGGCGTGAGCAGGCCGCTTGTGCATTCAATTCACAAAAACATCAAAAAAACTGACAGTCTCGGCTTCATTTTGCCGATAACACCTAACGTCTAGGCGTTTTTTTACTCCCCCGAATGGCCATGCGTTTCAGGTTTTGGTTAGGTTTGATCCTCGCATTTTCCGTCGGTATGTGCTGCGCACTCGCCATTCGGCATTATCATTTCGAAGCACCGCCAGTGGCTGCTCGGGATGCTGAAGCGAAAATAATGGTCCTCGTTGCGACACGCACCATCCCCAGCGGTGTGGAAATTACCGGCGATTATGTCGCGTTTCAAGAGGTTGCCGTATCGGAAATCCCTTTCGGCACGCACACCAGTTTCGCCCAATCCTATCGCCGTCAAACAGCCTATCCCATCCCGGCAGGCTGTCCGATCTGCGAGGATTTGCTGCTTCCCCCTGCCGCGGTTGCTGCTCGAGCGACCTTTGTTCCGACTGGAAGCCAATTCGTCAGTCTCGATGTCGTCAACATTCGGCAAGGCAACAAGGTTTTTCCTGCAAAAGACACACTTTCATCGTTGCTGGCGGACGACCAACGCGTTGATATTCGCATTGTTCCCCGCGATAACGCCCAGGGGCGGCTTGCCGAGATGAAAAAGGAAGTGATGCGGACTTTTTCGTCGAATCATCAAACGAACAGCGGCGAACTCATCTTGGAGGGCGTTCCCATCCACCGCGTTCAACAGCAAGCCAGCGGCGACCGCAACGGGCCCGGCAACGATTCCATTATGTTGATGCTGGATCGGAGCGATGCGTCAAGGTTAGCGGCCGCAGCACGGAGAGGACAAATCCGCGTTTCCATTCACGGGCCTGAAGAATCTCATAGACCCGCTGAAACGATGCCGTTGCCAATGGAGGGTCAAAATATACTCGAAGTTGCCAGCCGGTATCAAGAACCATCCTTTGCGATTCCGTCAGAAGAGGCTCCAAAAGCCGATCCAATACCTGCTCCGATGCCGGCGGAAATTGTGCCATCCAATGTGATGCCAAGCGATGCGGAACCAGCGGATGATGCCGTTACTCCGCCGCCGGTGGTTGAGATTCCGGTTTGTCCCGTTGCGGACACGCAAGTTGCGAAGGAAGAATTGGCGGTGCAAAGCCTTGAACGGCACGATCTCGAAAGGCATAGTCTCGAAAGGCATAGTCTCGAGCGGCATAGTCTCGAGCGGCATGACCTGCAACCGGATGAGCCGCAGGTTGCGGAAATGTCAAATCAGGCAACTCTGGCGGCCTGCCCAACCCATTTGGCCGATATGAAAGCCGGGAACGAAACGCCGTGCAGCGACCGGGCCAATGCGCCGAGTGATGCGGTTATTGCGTTACGCTCCGTTCCTGGCATTCATTCACAGCCAGAAAGTTCCAACGGGGCAACGGCGGAATCGCCAAAAGAACGGGACAGCGTCGCCCTGCCGACTGTCGCACTGCCAAATGTCGATAGCGAGGTGCATTCGGCTTCCAATTCCAGCAATTCCAATACCGAAATTGTGTTGGGCAGTCCCCGCATTACGCAATCCATTCAATTCATCGCACCGGGCGTAACTTTGTCGCAGTCGCTTCCGCAAATGCCAGCGAGCCCGCCTTCCCAATCCGGGTCGGGACCGAGTGCATCGGAGCCGGTTTTGGTTGCTTCGGCGATTGCATCTTCAGTTTTACCCAGGAATGAGATGCCAAGAAGTGAGATGCCGAGGAATGAGATGCCGAAATATGAAGAGCCACGGAATGAAGTGCCAAGAAATGAGCCGATGATGAACACAAAATTGGCGGCATTGCCTTTTAAGCCGCCGTTTGAGCAGGAACTTTTATCGGAACATTGGGAGCCTGATTTTCAAGAGTATTCGATCGTTCAGGATGTGCCAGCCGTCCAAAGCAAGCCCACGAATTCGGGTTATTCTCCGTTCGAGCGTCGTATTTATACGGTGCAGCCTTCGGGATATTCGAGTGCCGTCGTCGATACAGCCGCACCGGCACCGCCGCGGCTGTTGCGTGCCCCCTTGCCGCAATGACGGAAGCGAGTCCAGTCCGATTTTGGACATGTATTCGGCAACAAAATTTCTCCTACATTTTGCATTTTTGGAAAATCCGTATGCGAATTGAAGTAAAAAAGTTCAATGACCGATGAGGTTATCGCGGCGAACCGTCCGCTTCTAGACTTTCTACTTTGTGATTATGGACGAAACGACAAAATTAAACCTGACTCAGACACAATTTTCATTTTTCAAATTTATTTTTAAGGCACTTCCGGTTGCAACTACGCTGGGAGGGGCTTTGTTCGGCTATTTGGAAGGACATGATATGGGACACAACATCATAGCAACTTTGAAGGGATGCGAAATGACGCGGGTTGCCGATGTTATACCTTGGTACACAATCTTAGAGAATATGGTTGCGGGCACCATGCTGGGAATAAGCGGTGGAGTGGCATTGTCCGGTTTTGGGCTGGCCGCTTTAGATGTTACGACGGTTGTGGTCAAGCCAACGAACCGCTACACAAAAGCCAGGGGCGGTGGTGCCAAGTGTCCATCTAGTTCCATAATTTATTATCAAAGACTCGATGTTGATGATCATATGAGTTCAATCATTAAAGTTGCCGAAAAACTTGACACTCAGAGACAGAAGGAAAAGTGCAAGGCTCAAGAGATGCTAAAAGCAGGAACGGACGGCACGCGAAAAGGAAAAACTTGAGAAAAGCAGATGAGCGTCATTCCGGCGAAGGGCGACGCGGCGCAGGCCGGAAGAGCCGCAATCTTACGATTGCGAATCCACACAGAAAAACAGGGCCATTTCTCGTTCGGCAGCGTCAAGCGAGTCCGAAGCATGAACGAGATTACGCCGACTGCTCAACGAAAAATCACCGCGAATCGTACCAGCAGGTGCTTCGATACCGTTGGTAGGGCCTATCATTCGGCGAACGACGGCAACGGCTTCATCACCTTCCAAAATTGCCGCAACGACGGGGCCACTGATAATATACGCTTCCAAACCGGGATAGAAGGGCTTGTCCAAATGGTCGGCATAGTGCCGTTTGGCGAGTTCCGGCGTGAATTGCAGCATTTTTAGGGCCGTGATATTCAATCCTTTTTGTTCAAATCGGCCCAGGATGGTTCCGATGAGTTGCCGTTCGACGGCGTCGGGTTTCAACAAAATCAGCGTGCGTTCCATTCGGCCTATCTTACAGGAAATACAGGCATGATAAAAGAGGGGCAGCAAAAATGGACACGCTCTGAACCTGCACTTTCCGCACGGCTTGTTTTTGCCGCCGGAATCTATACAATAGCCCGGACTATTGCATTACTTCTCGGAACTGACCCAAAATGGGCCTCAATATCGCCTCCTCTCTCGCAAATTCCGCCAAACGATTCGCCAACCAACTGGCCATCGTCAGCGATGATCGCGCCTTCACCTTCTCCGAACTCGAACTCTGGACCGCAAAAATCGCCAAAATACTCCTCAAACAAGGCATGAAACAAGGCGATCACGTCCTGCTCCTCGCTCCCAACGTTCCCGAATTTACCGCCGTTTACTACGCCATCCTGCGGCTCGGCGGCGTCGTTGTTCCCGTCAATACGCTCTTTTTGCCCAACGAAATTACCGACCTCATCGACCACTCCGATGCCAAATTGATGATCGTTTGGCACGCACTCGCCGAAAAAGGAGCCGCCGCATTTGAAAAAGCCGAAACCTGCAAAACGCTCTTTTTCATCGGGACCGAACGGAAGAATCTGCCGCAAAATCTCTTTCCCGAAGGCCAAAACCGGCTGGTCATCGACGAACTCATCGGCGATGTTTCCCCCGAACACATCGACTATTGCCAAACCGCACCGGATGATACTGCCGTCATTCTCTACACATCGGGCACGACCGGCAAGTCCAAAGGCGTCGAACTGACGCATTTCAATCTCTATTCCAATGCGTGGTATGTCAAAGAACCGCCGGCCCTGCATATTCAGTCGGACAGCGTAACGTTGGCCGTGTTGCCGCTTTTCCATACATTCGGGCAGACGGCCATCCAGAATGCGTCGATCGTTGCGGGCGCGAAAATCGTTATGGTTCCGCAGTTTGAGCCCCGTCGAGCCCTGGCTGAAATTGAAAAACACAGCGTAACGCACATCGCTGCCGTTCCGACGATGTATAATCTGATGCTCCAAACGCAGCGTCGGTACAACTACAATGTTTCGTCGCTGCAAGTTGCGATCAGCGGCGGAGCGTCGTTACCGGTTGCGATTTATCACGATTTCCAGGAGATTTTTAATGTCAAAATCAACGAAGGATACGGCTTGTCGGAAACAAGTCCGATTGCGTGTTTGACGCCGCCGTTTGATGGGTTGAACAAGCCGGGCTCCATCGGGCCGGAATTTTACGGAACGCAAGTTCGGATTGTTCGGGACGATGGAACCTTTGCGGATGTGGAGGAGGTCGGCGAACTGGTGATTCGCGGGCACAATGTGATGAAGGGATATTACAACGATGCGGGCGCGACGGCGGCGGTATTTCTCGAGGGCGGCTGGTTCCGCAGCGGCGATATGGCCAAGATGGATGCAGACGGATATGTTTACATTGTGGATAGGGCGAAAGATGTCATCATCCGTGCGGGAATGAACATTTATCCTCGGGAGGTCGAGGAGGTATTGCATCATCATCCGGCGGTGTTGGAGGCTGCCGTGGTGGGCATCCCGGATAAAACGTTGAGCGAGAATGTTATTGCATTTGTTGTGTTGGCACCGGGAGCGGAGGTTTCGGGTCAGGAATTACAAAAATACTGTCGGGACCGATTGGCGGTGTATAAATGTCCGAAGGTGGTGGAATTTGTGGAGCAACTGCCGAAGAATTCAACGGGGAAAATTATGAAACGTGCCCTGCGGGATCGGAAGTAATTCGCTGTTCGCCGCGAATGTTTGCCGGTACGGATAAAATCATGTTAGAATGGTAGTCATGATCATACATGACTACTCGCTTGATTTAGCCAACAGGGCCAAGGCCGCTTCGCTGCGCATGACCAGCATAACCGGCTCGCAAAAAAATGCCTGGCTCGACCGCTCGGCATCCCTCATCACAGAAAAAAGCAATTTCATCCTGGCCGAAAACCAAAAAGATATTGCCGCCGCTCCCGGTTTCAATCTTACCGACGCCGAAATTGACCGCCTTGTGCTCAATCCCAAACGACTCGACGAAATCACGCTCGCCCTCAAGGAAATTGCAATGTTTCCCGATCCCATCGGAAGCATTATCGAATCAACCATTCGTCCCAACGGCATCGAAGTTCAAAAAGTCCGCTCGCCGCTCGGTGTCATCTTTTTTATCTATGAGTCCCGGCCCAACGTAACACCAGATGCCGCTGCAATTTGCATTAAAAGCGGTAACGCCGTCATTTTACGCGGCGGAAAAGAAGCACTCCATTCCAATTCCGCCCTGGCCGACGTCTTGATTCAAGCCGCCGAAGAAACCGGTTTGCCGAGCGATGCCATCCAACTTGTCCGCGTTCCCGATAGGGCCGTCATCGGAGAACTGCTCAAAATGCCGGAACAAATTAGCGTTACCATTCCCCGCGGTGGAGAAAGTCTTATCCGTCGGGTTTCCGAAGAAGCCGCTATGCCGGTCATCAAACATTTTGCAGGGAATTGTCACGTTTATGTTGACCAATTTGCCGACCCGGACATTGCCGAAAGGGTATTGGTCAATTCCAAATGTCAGCGGTTGGGCGTGTGTAATGCGGCGGAATCGTTGGTCATCCACGAAGCAGCAACACCGATGTTGTCCCGATTGGCCAAGGCGTTGCTCGACCGGAAAGTTGAAATTCGGGGATGTGCGAAGACGTGTTCGTTGGTTCCGCAGGCGGTCAGAGCGGAGGAATCGGATTACAAAGCGGAGTATCTTGCGTCGATTATTTCGGTTAAAATCGTCGATTCGCTTGCCGAAGCGATAGAGCATATTAACAGGTACAGCGATGGACATACGGAAGCGATCATTACGAAGGATGTTCAATCTGCTCGGCAATTTACAGCCCAGATAGACAGTTCGGCGGTGATGGTCAATGCGAGTACGCGTTTCAACGATGGCGGCCAGTTTGGTCTTGGGGCGGAAATTGGGATCAGTACCGACAAGTTTCATGCTCGTGGCCCCTGCGGAATCAAGGAATTGACGACGTATAAGTACATTGTCTACGGCAATGGACAGATTCGGGAAGGGTAGGGGAGTGGCCGTTTTGAGAATTTCCGAACAAGTTCGCCAACGCATTCATATCTTTTCCCTGGCTCTCGGCACGGCGGCAACGCATCGGTCTGCTTCGACCTGGAGTTCGGCAAAATGTTTGGCCGCGTCCTGACCATTTCCATTTTTAGCGGCTTGTTCGAGAGCAAGGCAGATCGCGTGCAATTTTTCCGCTCCGACAACTCCTGCGGATCCTTTGAGTCGGTGTCCTGCCTTTCCTGCGTGCGGCAAATCGCCGTTGGCGAGATATGCGGCAATATCCCTGGTGTCATCACCAACTTGTACGACAAATTCTTCCAGAATGATTTCGGCAATATCCTTGCTGTTGCCGCACTGTTCGAGTAGGGTTTCAATTACAAAAGGCAAGTCGTCATTCATCCGCATTCTCCACCTGCGTTTTGCTGGAAAGCATGATGCAATTCCAGCGGTATTTTTGGCCAATGGTGTAATTATAACTCTATTTTGTGCGAAAGGGCAATGGGGCGGCTGCCTACCTCCGTCATCCCGGCCCCCTCCGTCATCCCGGCGCAAGCCGGGACCCAGGGAACCAGTATACACGTCACTCGGCTGGATTCCGACCTTCGCCGGAATGACGATTTTTCCAAAGCAAAAATGGATACGCTCTCGCCGCGTCGCTCTGCGACGCACCTCACAACAGGATTGTCAAAAAACCGTTTGGCCAGTATAATCACTACGAACGGAAAAGCCAATGAGGGCACTCCGTAAAAAAAATTATCAACCAACAAACGATGCCGAAAATTGTACTGCTCGATCCCATCTCCGACGATGGCAAAAATATCCTCCAAAATGCTCCCAATATCGAATTCGAAGAACATCTCGGACTCAAAGGCGACGAACTTAAAAAATGTCTGACCGGATTCGACGGGGCCATCGTCCGAAGCGGTGTGAAAATCACCGCCGAAGCACTCGAAGGCAATTCCCGACTCAAAGCCATCGCACGAGCCGGTGCCGGCGTCGATAACATTGATACCAAAGCCGCAACCCGACACGGTATCATCGTCATGAACACGCCCGGCGGGAATACCATCTCGACTGCCGAACAAACTTTTGCCCTCATTCTCGCCCTGTCTCGCAATACCGCACCGGCCTACCAAGCCCTTATCGAAGGACGCTGGGACCGTAAAAACTATACCGGCAACCAACTCGCCGGCAAAACCATCGGCATCGTCGGGATGGGCCGAATCGGCCAAGTCGTTGCCGGTTACGCCAAAGCCTTCGAAATGAAAGTCATTGCCCTCGACCCCTTCTTCACCGCACAGCGTGCCGATGAACTCGGTATTACGCTCGTCAATCATCTGCATGACATGCTGCCGCAGATTGACTTCCTGACCGTTCACACCCCGCTCAATGACCAAACACGCGGGATGTTCGGCAAAAAGGAACTCGAACTCGTTAAAAAAGGGGCCAAACTGATCAACTGTGCCCGAGGCGGAATCTACGACCTCGACACGCTCGTCGACGGCCTGGAAACCGGCAAACTCGGCGGCGTCGCCCTCGATGTCTACGAAGAAGAGCCCTGCACATCGCATCCGCTCTTCGGCAAGCCGCACGTCGTATGCACCCCGCATTTGGGAGCCAGCACCGAGGAAGCGCAAACGAATGTCGCCCTCGAAGCCGTCGAACTCTTGCTCGATTATTTCACGCACGGCACGATCCGCCAGGCGGTCAACTTCGGAACGCTCGACGCGAGCACATTGGCATCCCATCGGGGCCAGTTGAATCTCGCCTATCGGCTCGGAATGCTTTCGGCCCAGTTGCAACTGGGTAATATCAAATCCTGCAAACTGCGGTTTAAGGGCGAAGTTTCCAAAAAGGACACATCGTTGATTTCCAGTGCCTTTGCGGCGGGGTTAACGACGGCCGCGATGCAAGAAGACATCAATATCGTGAGTGCAGCTCCGCTTCTTAAGGAGCGGGGGATTGATTTATCCATCGAAAAAACTTCGGAAATCGGCGAATTTTCCTCGTTGATCACGGCGGAATTGTTCGGCGATCAGGGGTCGGTTGCGATTTCCGGCACGCTCTTCGGCAATTCGATGCCGCGGTTGGTGATGTACAATGATTACCAATTAGAGGGCTATTTGGACGGCAATTTGCTCTTTGTGGAGCATCAGGACAAGCCGGGCGTGATTGGAGCGTTGGGCTGTTCGCTCGGTGCCCGTAATTTGAACATCAGCGATATGTCGGTCGGCCGGATGAAGTGTTCGCGTCAGCCGGGCGGCTACCATATCGGGGTCTTGGCCTTGGATGACGAGCCGGATGCCGTGCTGATCAAGGAAATAGCGGCAATGTCTCCGGTTTCTAAAGTTTATCCGGTGAAACTGCCCGCTCCCGATGTGCTGCCCGCCTGGATGGCATAGATTTGGATTTGTCCAGAAACCGTCATTCCGGCGAAAGCCGCGGCCTCACAGGGCTTCCGCTTTCGCATTGCTATGCACGGCCGGGGTATACGTCTCCGATAAATCCTGCTCCGTGATGCCAAAGCGTTCGTGCAACACCTCTTCAACCAGAGTAATCAACGCAACGGCATCCAAGCCGTATTCCCGCATCAAATACCGCCGACTCGCTCCGTGTGCAAATGTATCCTGCAACCCGAGCCGACGCAATTTTTTGCCGACTCCGGCCTCCGCCATACATTCCGCAACAATCGAACCAAGGCCGCCAATCACGCTGTGATTCTCAAGCGTAATCGCTCCGTATCGACTTTCGGCAATCGCTTGCACAATGTCTGGATGCTCGAACGGCTTGAGCGTCGATATATGGTAATGCGTCAGATACACGCCCCTATCTTGCAATGCGGCAACGGCACGCATTCCCTCTTCCGTACAGATTCCGCTCGTCAGCAACACGAAGTCGCTGCCCTTGGACAACATTCGAGGCTTCCCCAATTTCATCGGCTCATTACGGGGAAACAGGATCGGCACCTCGCCGCGAAGTTGCCGAATATACACCGGACCGTCAATCCGATAGGCAATATCCAGTACGGCTTCGACTTCGCCCGCGTCGCCGCTTTCCAAAATCGTCATATTCGGCAGCGACCGCATGACGGAAACATCCTCAATCGCCTGGTGCGTCGCCCCGCCGGGCGTGAGAATACCCGGAAGGAAGCCGAACATTTTGACGGGCAAATTCGGATAGGCAACCGACATTGCAATTTGGTCGTATGCTCGGCGATAAATGAACACGGCAAAGGTATGAATCAGCGGGATGAATCCTTGCCGAGCCATCCCGCCGGCGAAGGCGAGCATATTTTGTTCGGCAATTCCCATCGAGAGGAATCGGTCGGGATAGGCATCGCGAAACAAATCAGCCTCGCAGGAACTGGTGAGGTCGGCGGAGAGCAGATAGATTTCCGGTTTGTTTTTGCTCCACTTAACGAGGTGTTCGGCGTGGATTTTAGTGCGGATTTTCATGGTTAAGGTCTGTTATGAGTTCTTACGCCCAATTCATTCTCGCAATCGCTTCCTTCAAGCGTATCCGCATCTTGGATGGCGAGGTGTGCTGGCCCGTAAAAAGTTTGAATTGATAACACGCTTGACCGACAAACATTTCAATGCCCGTTACGACTTTGCACCCCTTCTCTTTTGCCGTCCGAATAAGCAAAGTATGCTCCGGATTATAGACCGCATCGAACACCAACATGCTCGAACGCAATGCGGATTTGGAATACGGCATTTCATCAACTTTCGGATACATCCCGACCGAAGTGCAGTTGAGCAAAATGTTTGGCTGCAAAGTTTCGCGGTGCTCCCATCGGATATAGTCGATGCCAAAATGCCGGGCAAGTTCCATCGCTTGAGTCGGATTGATGTCCGTTACCGTAACCATCGCACCGCGTTGAACGAGTCCATACGCCAGCGCTTTTCCCGCTCCGCCAGCACCCAAAACGAGTGCCGTTTGGTTTCGCAAAACACTGTCTTCATCCAATATGCTGCCATCCAGTGCCGTTTCTATGCTTCCGATGGATGCGATGTAATCGGTATTGTATCCAATGCGTTCGCCCTGCCGAAAAACGACGGTATTGCAGGCACCGATTTTTTCGACGGCCTGGTCGGCCTTGGTCAGTTGGCTGATGATCGTCGTTTTATGCGGAATCGTAACGCTGATTCCCTGCAAGCCTAATTCCGGTGCGAGGCGAATCAGGTCTTCAACATCGGATTCTTCAATTTGCAACGGGATATAGACGGCATTGATTTTTTGCTCGATGAATGCTCGGTTATGAACCAGCGGACTCATTGAATGCCCCAGCGGGTTGCCGATGATCCCATACACGGCCGTCTCTTGGTCAATATAGTCGTAATGATAAAGGTCAAGCAGGTCTTTATAGACGATCAAGCCCGGCGCGATGATTCGGTCTTCGGAAAACGTCGCGTAAGTATAGGGCATACTAAAGCGTTTGGAGAGGATACGTGCGGCTTTTCCCATTTCGCCCATACAAATCCCGATGACGCGGATGCCGTTTTCCCCGAGTTGTTTGGCTTCTTCGTTTTTCCGCCGGATGAAATTGAGGAAGAGATACATTTCACTGAGGCTCTGCGGCGTTACGGCAATTTTGATGAAGTACGGATTCTTCGCCAACATCGTCAGATAGAGCCGTTCGAGGTTTTCCGGCATCGTTTCCAGATTATGATAACTGATAATCCGGCGTGTTTTCCCGAAGAGCGGAATTTTTTCGGCAACATCAATTTCGAGGTCGATGAATTCCGGTTCGGTCGCGATGGCCGTTCGGAGCAGCATAAGCCGTTTTTCTTCGGAATCTCGCCAAAGCCCCCCGTCTTGTTGCCGGCGGACGGTGAGAACGGTCGCGGTCGGCCGATGAGGGATGATTCGGTTCAAGTCGGGTTCGCGTCGCAGGAAATCGAGACGCAGTTCGACCAATTTAACGCCTTCTTGAGCGAGGCGTTCATGTTCGGCGACCATTCGGGTATGGCTTCCGCAGGCTATCGTAACGCAGATCATTTTGGCGGGGGTGCTTTTTTACGAGTATAGAGTATGGCACGGAATTTTCAACCCTGGGTGCGGGGCGTGAGCGGTTAGCCGCCGCAGGGCGGGGCGGTTTACGTGTGTAAATTGCATATTGTGCCCCCTTGCCAGTCGGTGGCCTGCCTCTTTCGCCCGATTTGACACTTGCAGTTGGCCATACTCCGCCCCCGAAATTGCATTTTCCGCGTCATCGGGTACAATGAGTCAGTTTTCATAGACGTTTCCGGTAATTCTGTCCGTCAACTATGTCCGACGCGAATCCCCATCAAAACCGCGGAGTCGATCGTATGCTCGTCCGCATCGAACACCTCGACAAACTCCTCAATCTGGCCGGAGAAGTTATCATCACCAGTTCGACTCTCCACGAACTCCAACGCGATATGGTCGATGCCGTTACAAATCATCGACCTATGACCGAAGGGGATTTGCAAATTATCAAATCCGCCGACGAATCCTCCGCTCGCATCTCCCAAGACCTACACGACCTCGTCATGGCCATCCGTATGGTCGAAATCGGCGAAACCTTCAAACTGTTCCGTCGGCCCGTCCGCGATCTCGCCCGAAACCTTAAAAAAGACATCGAACTCAAATTCGAAGGCGATAAAGTCCTCGTCGATAAAGCCCTAGCCGAACGACTCGTCGAGCCCGTTCTGCACATGCTCCGAAACGCCGCCGACCATGGACTCGAAACGCCCATCGAACGACTCCACGCCGGAAAAAATGAAACCGGGATCATCCTGCTCCGTGCCATCGAACATGAACACGAAACCGAAATCATTATTTCCGATGATGGACGGGGAATTGATGAAGAAAAAATCTATGAACGAGCCCGAAAACAGGGGTATCTCAGGCCAAACGAACATCCCGACCTGCTGCATATCCTCTGTGCATCCGGGTTTTCGACAAAAGAACGAGCAACGGATACATCAGGCCGCGGCGTCGGACTCGACCTCGTTAGCACGATGGTCGCCGAATTCAGCGGCACTATTTCGCTGGAAAATGTTCCCAAACAGGGCTTTACGATCCGATTAAACATTCCGAAACTGAAAGCCGTCAACATCATCGACGCGCTCATCGTCCGGTGCAATGACACGCTCTACGCCCTGTCTATCGACCAAGTCGTCAGCCTGCAAGGGCTAAAACTCGACCAAATCCAAGCCTCGATGGACCGAGACCGGTTTATCAAATACCTCGGCACGCCGATTCCGCTGTTCGACCTTTCCGAACTTTTGGGCAGCGAAACGACACGCCTGGACAATCCCGAAGTCGTTCCCGTCGTGATTATCGAAGGGAAAAAAGATACCATCGCGTGCATCGTTTCCGAGTTCCTTGCCCCATCCAAGTTGGTGAACGTTCCGCTCGCCAAGGATATGTTCAATCAGGAAGCCCTGGGGATTGCGGGAACGTGCATTATCAGCGGCGGACGCGTCGGGATGACGGTTGACATTAACACGACGGTTGCCAAAGCGGTCGGTGCTCCGCTCGGGCCCGACGAAGGACACGGCGATGCGGCCTCGTTCAGCGATGACAGCCAAACGCACGAGGAGGTAGCGGTTGCCTTCGGGACGTCGATTCCAACCTCGACGGCCGTTCGGCACACGCAGGATGAATTGGTTGCCAAGTCGAAACTCTCCGCTCAACGGGACAGAATCGCGGCCCGAATGGAAGAAACCAGCCAAAAAGACCTGTCCGACACCGACATTACCGACTTGCTGACGGAACTTTCCCGCGGCTTGATGGAATTGCAAGATGTGCTCTTGTCGCTGGAAAATGATAAAGATTCGGAATTGATGAAAGAGGCTTTTCGCCGATTGCATGCGGCCAAGGGCAATTTCACGATGTTGGGCGTTACGGCCTCGGCCAACTTGGCCCACAAATTGGAAACGCTGCTCGATCATGTCCGTAAAGACCAAATCGAAATGTCGCAAGAATTGATGGACACGATGCTTGACGGCGTGAGCGAACTCAATTTGGCGACGAAGACGTTGCCGAAATCCGTGCCGGCTGATAATGAAGCGTTGTTGGAGCGTATTGAAGCGACAATGCGAACATTGGACAAGGATGAGACGATTACGGACCCGGATCAACTATTGGGAACGACGTTTACGCTGGTTCCGACGGTGGAATTGCAGTTATTGGGGGCATTGAAACAGGGTTCTCAGGCATACGAGACGTTTATACGCTTTAAGCCGGGCCGTCAGGCGGAATTTTTGATTGCGTATTTGACGTTGCGGAAGTTGTGCTATCACGGGACGATATTATCGACGTTACCGAGCATCGCGGACATCGAGAACGGCCATTGCGGATTGGCGATCAAGGTATTATGGGCATCGCCGTTGAAGCCGGACGAGTTGAAGAATGCGATAGATCGTTGGGCACCGCTTTTCAACATCGCGGAGCATCAGAGTTTGCCGACGACGGTGTTCCGATACGACGCGAATGCGGAGATATGAGATTGCCGTCCTGTTTGTTTTTTGCAAAAACATTGCACCGCGTTTGGCCAAAATGCCGATACGCTCAAAAGCGTTGAAGGATTTTACGCGGTATTCATTGTTAGCAGAATAGGAGAGTGTTATGGGCAAGTCGGGTTACATAGGGCCTATACTATCTACATTACCAGATATACGAACCCTTCCCTGTGAAGGTGCTGTTCATGTTTATGTGAAAACTGTCCAAGCACGGCAAACTGCGCTCGGACATGCTTGGATGGAAGTCAAGACGGCCGCAGGCTCTTATGCAAGAATTGATTTTGGACCAGGGGCAGGAGCCAATCCCATCGGCGGTAGACAAGGCAACGCAGACATGGGGTCTCTCTGTGATGAGAGTGATCCGCATGCCCATTGTTGGTCATTCAAAGATTGCGACTATATAAACCATGACGCGATTTATCAATGGATAGTTCGTTTTAAGCAAGGAAATGCAAAAGTGAGTGTGTTTTCCTCTGGGTCAAATTATAGCGGACTGATTCAAAATTGTGCCGCAACGGTTGCGCATGCATTAAATGCTGGTTCGGACAGGATATTTCCATTAACCAATCAAGGTTTTAATAAACTGAAGCCGTGGAAATGGCGTCTTACGTGGACTCCTGACGATATAATCGGCTTGTGCAAGGAGGCCGTGAAAAGAATACGCTACGACCAGCGAGAGGAGGGTGTCCATCCTCTTTATTCTCGTAATAGAAACTGTCATCGTCTCTGGTTTTAGGTCATCATGCTGACACTCCAAACCCCGTTTGCGAAATCCCTGGAATTGACCTCCTGTCTCGGCAGCGAAACGCTGTCCGAGGCGTATTTTTACGCCATTCACGCCGTCAGCCAGGAATCTTCTCTCGAAATTGACAAAGTGCTCGGCAAGGATGTTTCCCTGTCCATCGACCTGCCCGACGGGAAAGCAAAACGGCATATCGCCGGGATCTGCACCCGATTCGAGCAAGGCCGAACAAAGCAGCGAGGAACCGAATACGTGCTGGAAATCCGGCCAAGATTTTGGCTCCTCACGCTTAAATCGAACTGTGCCGTCTATCAGAAAAAAACCGTCTTGGACATCGTCGGCGAAGTCTTAAAAAAGGAAAACGTCAAATACCAAGACAAAACCAGCGGCTCGTTTCCCAAGTTGGAATACGTCGTGCAGTACAACGAGACCGATTTCGATTTCGTTTCCCGACTGCTCGAAGAGGCCGGTGTATTTTACTACTTCACGCACACCGAGAGCGAAGCGACATTGGTGCTCGGCAACAAGCCGGACATTTTTGCAGATGCTCCACAAGCCGCCTCGCTGCCGTATATTTACGAGAATTATTCCCTCACACCGAAAAACGAGGTACGTGATGTGACGTTGAGCAAGCAAAGCGTGCCGCTCAAAGTTTCGTTGAATGATTACAACTTTGAGACTCCCACGACGAAATTGCTTGCAACGAAAGGCGAAAAGACGCTGGAACAGTACGCTTATCCCGGCGGATACACGGAAAAATCCCGAGGCGAAACGCTGGCCGACCAGCGTCTCCAAGCGGCTCTGGCCAGCGAAATGCTTTTGACGGCAACGACATCCGCTTCGGGGCTCGCACCGGGTTTTCGATTCAAAATTACCGGACATCCTCGCAGCGATATTAACGCCGCCTGGGTCGTGCGAAGTATGAAAACCGATGTTTCGCAGGAACTTCCGCCGACCGGAGGAGCAGGGCAGGCACAGTACCGGACGGAAATCGAGGCGATTCCCGCCAAAATCGCTCCGCTCCCGTTGCGAAAAACGCCCAAACCCCGGACTTTCGGGCCGATTCCCGCTTTGGTCGTCGGGAAAAGCGGCGAAGAAATTGAAACCGACAAGCATGGACGCGTTAAAGTGCAGTTTTATTGGGACCGAGAGGGCAAAAACGACGAAAATTCGTCCTGTTGGGTTCGCGTTGCTCAAAGTTGGGCGGGCACGAATTACGGTATCGTGTTTTTGCCCCGTATCGACCAGGAAGTTTTGGTGAATTTTGAGGGCGGCGATCCCGATCGGCCTATCATAACCGGCGTGGTGTACAACGATAAAAACAAGCCGCCGTATGAAATGCCCGGTAATGCAACGCGAAGCGTGATTCGCACGCGTTCGAGCAAGCAGGGCAGTGCCGGAAACGAAATTTCCTTTGAGGACAAAAAAGATGCCGAGGAACTGTACCTGCATGCGCAAAAGAATATGCGGGTCGAAATTGAAAATGCTCGAACGACCGAAATCAAGGAAGCCGATGACAAGTTGACGCTCAAAAAGGGCAACCGGACGGTCGAACTTGAAAAAGGAAACGAGACACGAAAAATTAAGGGGAACGTCGATTGCAATATCGACGGGAATGAGACGCGAAAAATCAAAGGCAATGTCGATTTAACCATCGACGGGAACGAAACGCGGAAGATCAAGGGCAATGCCAACTGGACGGTCGAGGGGAATTTGACGCTGACGGTCAAGGGGAACCTGACGATCAAGGCGGACGGTTCTTTGACGTTGGAGTCCGGCACGGCGGCGTCGATGAAGTCGGGGACGGCGATGACGCTCAAGAGCGGAACGGGTTTGAAAGCCGATGCAGGAACGACGCTCAATTTGGAAGGAACGGCCGGCTTTACGCTCAAGAGTTCCGCTCACGGAACCGTCGATGGCGGCGGGATGCTGACGGTCAAGGGCGGGATGGTGAAAATTAACTGAAAAACACGGAGAAATACTATGAGTCAACTTGTCGTTGCCGGTGCGATGTGCCGATGTTCGTTTGGAGCGACGCCGTGTCCGTTGGTTGTGCTGCCGACCAACCGCGTCATGGCTGGCGGGCCGCCCGCCGCGACCATTATGGATCATAAACCTATTGTCAACTTGGCCACGTTCGGACTGTGCAGAAGTCCGGCCAATCCGATTGTTGCCGCTGCGACGGCCGCTGCTTTGGGCGTGTTGACGCCGATGCCTTGCATTCCGGTAACGACTGCTCCGTGGATTCCCGGCTCGCCGACCGTTTTGATCGGCAACATGCCGGCATTGAACAGTTCCTCGAAGTTGCTCTGCAATTGGGGCGGCGTCATTCAGGTCGACTTTCCCGGGCAAGTTACGGTCAGCGTGCCGTAAAACCCATAACGTTGTTAAAGTCGTCATAACCGAGCGGTCGATAAAACGGTGTAGCCTGGATTTACTCAACCTGCAATCGCTCTACGATGTCTTGGAAGCCCGAATATCCGGTCTGTTGGCACGAAGGAATGTTTCTCCTGCCCGCCCATTTTCAAATGGCCAATAGGCGAAACGATTTCCTGATGCAAAAACGGTTCGCGGCGGCCTCTCCGCTCGCCTGGGGTGTTGTCCATAAACACTTCGACGAAAGCCAACTCGGAGCCGGGATTTTTCAAATACTCGAACTCGAAGCATTTTTTCCCGACGGCGGTTACGTTCAGTATTCCTCGTCCGAACAGCATCCGCTAAAACAAGAACTCGACTCGCTCAAAGCGACTCCGAATGTTTGGAAGACGATTTGGGCCATTTTGCCGCTCCATTCGCTCAAATCGCCCGTCGATGCCGAAGATAAACGGTATTGCCAGCAAGAATGTGTGCTCAACGATGCAACCACCGAAGAGCCGACGCCGATTCCCGTGCTCGTTCCGAACCTCGATATTGTCCTCGGAACGCCGCCGGCCCATTGCACCTCGCTGCCGCTCGCCAAAGTCTCATTTCGCGCCGAAGGGTTTCGTTTGGATGATTACGAACCGCCCCAACTGACGATTAAACGGGACAGTCCCATTTTTAAGTTGCTCGAACATTTGACCGGCTCGCTGCGTAATTTGGCAAATGCCCTGATTCGACGCAAGGAAGAAAATTCATACGACGATCGCGACCGGCTCGAGACGTATTCCCTTTTGCCCGGCTTGATAGGGCAGTTGCCGATGCTCGAAACGCTTTTGTTTTCCGAAAGCGTGCATCCGCTCGTTTTGTTCGGCTCGCTCGCCAACGTCGGCGGAATGCTCTGCAGCGTCGGACATGTAACGATACCTCGCCGCATTGATTACGATCATCGTGATTCTCTAAAAAGTTTTACCGACCTTGTGCATGCGATTCAGGAACAAGTTGCCCGAACGTTTCCGACGTACCATCGGGAAATTCCGTTTGATTTTGACCGCGAATCGAACCGTTTTTCAATTTCCTCCTCCAAGATACCCGTCGGTCAGGTGTTCGTCGGAGTCGTTCCACGGCCCGGTGCGGACGAAACGAAAGTTTCGCAATGGATGTCGGAGGCGATCATCGGCTATGAAACCGAAATCAACACTTTTTCGTTTCGGCGAACGGTCGGTGCAGGTCGGCAACGTCAAAGCGGAGTCAGCGGCGTGATACTTTATCGGCAAATGCAGATTTGGAGTTTGTCGCCGCCAAATGAACGTTTGCAAGATATTCTTTTTTGCATTCAGGGAATGTCGGATACGAACAAAGCATCGCAGCCCGTCGAAATATATTTGCTGGTATTGGAAAAAGACTCGCTATCCGGCGATACGAACAATGGAGGTGCCGCATGAATCGTTTGACATCACGTAGCGACGCATTGGATTCGGTCTTGCTTGACGGTCGGCTCCGTTTTTTCCAAAGGTTCACCACGGGACTTTTGCAACGGTTGCCGCAACTTGATGGCATTCAGGAGCAAGAAGGAGTTGAGGCGTTGCACAAGGAACTTCTCACGAAACTTGCCGAAGAGCGTGCAAGGTCCGAGGACGTTTTCGGCGAAGAACCGTTTTTGCTTGCGTCGGGACTTGCCGATGAACTTTTGCAACATGCCGAATGGTTCGGCCAGGTTTGGTGGAAGGAACACCTGCTCGAACAGTCGTTGTTTGGAACACGAACCGTCGGAGACCGGTTTTACACGATCCTTGACCAGGTTCTGACGGAACGCAAACAGAAGGATTTACCGCTTGCAATGATGCTGCTGGATTCGCTGGCCCTTGGGTTTTACGGACGTTATGCAGACGATGAAGTGCAACGGGATCGGCATCGCAACGAACTGGGAACATGGATTCAAAGCAATTTCGAGCAGGATGTTCCCGGTGATTTCGTCGCGGAGACATTTCATTCGCCCCATCGGCATGCATTGCAGACGATTCCTTCGCTTAAGCGTTGGATGCTCTGTGCATTTTGTTTAGCATTTGGACTTTTATTGGCATCGCATTTTATTTGGCAACATAATATCAAACCGCTTCGTGATTTTTTTCTGCCGACAAACGTCAGTATGTATTCGATCACTGAGGAAGGAGAACAATGAACGGTGTATTTGCATTTTTTAGTTTTTCTTTGAACGATTGGAGTTTCAGTACCCTGCTGGGCATCGCCTTGCTTCAACTGTTCATCCTGATTCTGCTGGCCGTCTTGTTTTGGCGGCGCGGAGCTGATAAAAATACGACTCCGCAGCCGGGCAATAACCAAGAAGAACAATCGCAAAACGGCGATGATCCGCGAAATGAACCGTCGGGCTTGGAAATCTACAAAGATTTGTCCTTTCTGCGGCAGCATCTCGGCAACCGGATTCGGCATACGCCCGTCTTTTTAGCATTGGGTGCCCCGTTGCCAGAATCTCTGCTTTCGGTCTTTTCTCCCCACGGCGGGACGTTGCTGCAAGGTACGCAACTCGATATGTATTTGTATGATCGGGGAGTGTTAATCTCGCCCCGAAAAAACTTTGCCGAACATGCATCGCTTGACCCGACGGGATACGATGCTCTTTTTCGGGAACTTCTCCGAATGCGCCCGCAACGAGCATTGGACGGCGTTGTGCTTTCGCTTTCTGTAGAAACGATGCGTCATTCCAGGCAAACCGAGCATACCGCAACGCGGCTCAATGAACAACTTGCCCGGCTTCAACGAATTACCGGTATCAACTGTCCGGTTCAAGTCCTTGTTTATGACAGCGAAAAACTTACAGGATTTCAAGAATTTGGCAACGGCCTGATAACATTTCGCTTACCGAAATTTGGCGAGCAAACGGCCGATTTTGCAAACATTTTATCTTGGGCTTCGCCCTACGACAGCGAAACGCCCTGGGATGCCCGATGGTTGCGGGACGCACAACGGACATTCTGCGACAACGTCTGTCGGGCGTCCGTACATCTTTTCGCAGGAGAAAGCGGCAGGGATTCCGAATCATCCCGTCGGCAATTCTTGCTGGCCGATGAACTCGAAACGTTGACGCCCAATTTGGAACTGTTCTGCAACGTGATTTTTTCACGGAGCGTCTATCACGAACGCTTTCTGTTTCGCTCATTGAGTTTTTGCGGAACCGTCTATACAGAAACGACTCCGCAATTTTTGTTTGCAGACCGAATGTTGCGAGAAAACTTGCCGACCGACTCGGTCTTGGCCGTTCCGCCTCAACGGTTCCTTTATGCACGCCGTCGCAATGTTCGCATCATCCAAACGCTTATTATAAGTATGCTGGTCTTTTGGTCGTTCGGTATGCTTTGGGCTCTTCCCTATCTGAAATTGGATGTCCAAACGATGGAACGTTTTGGCCGAGTTATCGAAATCATCAAATTTCATAACGATGACATCGAAAGGCGAAAAGAAAGCGGAGAGCATACGAAAGTGGTGCGTTCCCCGCTCCGAAGCGACGTACTGGAATGTATTTTTCTCGAAACCAACCCTTCGGGATACGATAATTTGCGTTCAGTCTTTTTCCCAACGAGTTATCTTTCGAAGGTTCCGACCAACGTTTCCCGTTGGCAGGAAAAACTTTATCAACGACTCATCCGTGACACGATTCCTTTGGAATTGGAAGAAAAAGCCCTATTACTCTATGAGACGAGTCCGGCCAATGCGCCAGCATTGTCTGCACCCGCCGATATTTTCCTTACACCGCTTGAAATATCTGAATTTACCGACTTGCAAAATCATATCGATCAATCCGCAGAATTTTGCTCCAAGGTTAGGCAATACGGTGCTTTCCTGAAAAGTGGCGATGCCGCAAGTTTTCTCGAATTGCTCAATTATATTTATGGAACGTCTTTTTCCGTTGGATATTTGCGAGAATCACGAAGCGAGTTGGAAAGCATGTTGCATCGACTCACGCATCGCGGCAGGGTATCCGTTGAAAAAACGCCGGAAGAAATTCGATTTGAACGGCTCCAAGCCCGAATTACCGACTTGATGGAACGCCGGTTTGTCGAACTCGCCAGCATTTTCGATGAAAAACTTTATCAGGAAAATCACTTACATTTGCATTTGAGTTGGGTTTGCGAGCGTTTGAATGGCCCGCCGAGTTTTACGGCAACTTTTCTAGTCGGAGATCGGCTGGATTTGTTTTACCAAGCACTGCAACGAACAATGCTCGCATTGAGAAATCCCGAATTAAATTGGATTCTGAAAGATGCCCCGCTGTTTTCCGACGAGAATCTCCCTCTGCGTACCCAAATCCGCGAGGAAACGTTTCTCGACAATCGCAGTATCGAACAATGGGACCGCCGTGCGGCGGAGTTGAAAGCCCGGCAATTCCAAGCACTGCGATCATTAAAATATAACGAACAAGGGGAACTGTTTACGTTTTTGGACGAAAGAACATTGACCCCGCAACCTTGGCTCGAAAAGTTGGATTTGCTCCTGCAACGATTGCAAAGGGAAGAGTTTATGAAACCGGTCGAAAAAACATTCCTGCCCGACTTTGCGGGAAACATCCTGTCGATCGAATGGAACGTTCAAGCATTGCATGATGCCGTCATTTTTTCGGGCAGATACGAAACGATCTTCAACGAAATGATGCCGGAGCGGTTCGAACTCATTCAAATTAGAGCAGGCGAACAACTAATCGACAATATGCACAGTTTGGTAACGGATGGCGTACGGATTCGGCGGTCGCGCTCCGGCGGAACCATCTTCGGGAATTTTCCCGAAGCCAGAGACAAGATTCTGCAAATCCTCGCGGTGTACGATTCGTTTGGAACGCATGCAAAACGGCAACGGCAAGAATTGGAAACCCTGGCGGGCAGTCAGGCATTGGCGATGTTGGCCGACTTTGATCGGCAATTTGAACGCGATGCCCTCTACCAGCCGCAGCGGCGAACGCTCGAACGCTGGGACGGGAACAATTCCATCCTCGTTCCGCTTTTGGGAATCCCCTCGGAAGGGGCTCTGGAACATTATCTCCAAATGAGCCTTATGCGATTGACTCATTGGCAATCGCAAATCGCTCCGCTGTTGGTTTTCCTGGAACAGCGAAATGATTTTCCAATCACGCCGGAAGACCTTATCCGAATCAAGCGTTGGCAAGGAATATGCCAAGGGCTTGACCTTTATGCCGAAAACAGTCTGGCCAATCCGGTTTCTGCGTTGGAGCAGTTCATAAGGCTTGAATTGCCTAATCCGCAGCGTAAGGCTCTGTCGCCGAGTCCAAATTGGTTTTACCAACGAATGTACGAATTGGATAGGGCAATCCGAACTAACCGGACGGAATACGAGGAACAGCATTTTCATGCTCAATGGAAACGGGCTGCCGAGTTTTTCAACACGAACATTCAGGGAAGATTTCCCTTTGTGTCGGGAAATTACGCGTCCGCTCCGCCGGCGTCGCCGGATGCGATTCGGCATTTCTATCAACTTTTGCCGGAAATGCCAAACGAGTTCACTCAGCAAGATGCCGCAAATATACCGCTGGATTACCACAGGTTTTATGCGAGTATGATGGAAATTAAGTCATTATTTTTTGGACAAACGCAGGGGCCAAATATGCTGCCCGACTTGATGCTGTCGGTCGAATTCCGTCTGCCTGACCCGACGGAAAGCGGTGCGCAAAGACTTTTGGATCAATCCCTCCGGCTGGGGTTAACCGAAATTTCCTTGAGAAATGGAGCGGAGTCCGGCGTTTGGCAATTTGGCACGCCGACGCGATTTACGCTGCATTGGGCAAAGGACGGCGGCGTTGTGCCGCAGGCTCCGGCCAATCCGAATGCGAGGCTTTCGGGGAACACATTGGTATATGAGTACAACATGCCGTGGAGTTTGCTCGTTTTTCTTTATGAAAACGCTCATATCGCTTTGGAACAGGATGCTCTTGGAACGAACAGACTGGACAATCGAATTGGTTTTGACATTCCGACCGTACCGAGCGGTGCGAATTCGGTAAGGGGACAGGATGCGGATCGGTTGCGTACATTTTTACGGATTCGGCTGTACAAGGCGGGCGAGGGCGAAAATATGGAAATCATTTTGCCGCGTCAATTTCCAGATTGGATGCCGGTTGTGGGCGAAAGCCGACGCTTTGAGATCGGGCATGAAAATCAAACGCCGCCGATTTCGGCTTTGGCTCCTCCGCCGGTTTCAAGTCCAGCGATCTTTGAAACTCGCATTCCTCCGCCGTCTCGTGCGGTGCAGACGGTCTCGGAAGCACCGACGCTTTCCGCTCCATTTCGCACTGCTCCGGTTCCGATTCCGAAACGTGTTTCATTAAGTCCGAATGCGCTGCATTATCGATGATAGACAATGAACAAAAAACTATCATGATATTCAATTTAGAAAAAATCCTTCAACCGGCGGAAACAAATCCGCTTTGCGAGCCTTACCTTTTTTACGAATCGGTCTACGACGTTACTTAACAGGAACGCAAAGAAAAAGATGCGATATTGGGTTGATGTGGAATACTATGAAAGGGAGTAAAATGGAATCAATTCCGCAAAACGATTTGCGAACAGAATCGGATGGCTATTGAAGAAGCGAATACACTGACACCGGACAAAACGGCGTCGGTGCAACTTCCTGTGGCGGAGAGATAAAGAATCGGGACAGGGCTTATATGCTTTTGGCGGAATTGGCAGAAATATTGAAACGATGCGAGTCTCACAGTCCGGTGCCGTATGTAATTCAGCGTCTCATCTCGTGGAAGGACAAGTCGCTTGACGAACTGATGGTCGAGTTATCCAAACGGGGATTAGACCTTTCAGTATTGAAAAAATTATTTCAAAATATTCCATAGAGAGCGTATTCAAAATTGGTTTGGCCACACCGGCTTGGCGGGAAAACATTCTCATAGGCGTAACTTTGCGAGATGAAAGAACAAAGCCAATCGCTTCGGATCTCCATTCGTGAACTCCGTCGGCACATTCCACTTCGCCAGTAAATCATCGAACACATCGGCACATCATTAGTCATATACACATTCTTAATAACATTACAACACTGCACCACCAGAATCAACTCAGGAAAATAAGTAGGCAAATACTCAAAAGAAAAACCAGTGAGGACGCTTCCTATCAAAATGCCTTTGAGTAAAAATATGAACAGGTAGGGGACATTTTCCTGAACCATGTTTTCTTCGGAGAGAAGTAATATCGTTGTTATGTTCTTGTAATTTTTTTTCTTCCAGTTTCAGACACTTGTAGGAGTAACGTCGAGTATATCGGCGATTCCGTCGTTGTAATATCCATTGAAGATTAGTTCTACTTCTTGGAGTCACTTTCGGCATATTCTCTGAAAGTAGCATTCGTCAAGTGGGGGTCCCGTTAATGTATCAGTCCATACCATCGCACATCACACGGTCTCCAAGTCAATCGAAGTTCGTCAACCGTAACGCTAAAATACGCAATTCGTTTTCACTCTCGTAAAAACTTGTTTCTCAATCTCATTCAATCGCTCGTTATCCGTGCCTATACCGTTTTGTCTTTCGGCATTTCTATTCGATCCGGTTTCCCTGGTTCCCAGGATAATACTCAAACATTTTCAATTAGACTCCACCTGACTTTTGTACCCAGCAGCGGTCTGCTGTTCCCTTAAACCTCGTTTACTAATTGGTCTCGTCACGAACATGAGACGGCATTTCATCTCTCGGAC
>Ga0099364_10000457_pt1 | contig 69042 bp, 65 predicted proteins | sample TergutTh196P3_FD_73070 | JGI IMG/M metagenome (GOLD analysis project Ga0099364, IMG submission 73070) | Microcerotermes parvus P3 segment gut microbial communities from Pointe-Noire, Republic of the Congo - Th196 P3 | ecosystem: Host-associated > Arthropoda: Insects > Digestive system > Gut ... | reverse complement strand
TACGCCTGCGCCGCTAAAGGGTACAAGTTGATACTTGTAATGCCGGAAACCATGTCCATTGAACGGCGTAAACTTGTAAAAATGCTAGGCGCAGACCTTGTGCTGACTCCCGGAAATGAGGGTATGACAGGGGCGGTTAAAAAAGCAAAGGAACTTACGGCGCAGATTGCAGGAAGTTATATGCCAATGCAATTTGAAAACCCGGCAAATCCACAGATACACAGAACCACTACAGCGGAAGAAATATGGCAAGACACTCAGGGCGAAGTGGACATTTTTGTCGCTGGCGTTGGTACCGGCGGAACGATCACTGGTGTAGGGGAAGTGTTAAAACAGCGTAAACCCTCAGTAAAAATAATTGCGGTAGAGCCGGATGCTTCTCCTGTATTAAGCGGCGGAAAACCGGGACCTCACCGAATACAGGGAATAGGCGCTGGGTTTGTGCCCAAGATACTTAACCGTAGTATTATTGATGGAATAATTCGCGTAACAAACGAAGACGCTTTTGCCACTGCAAAAAGACTGGGGCGTGAAGAAGGGGTGCTCTGCGGCATTTCCTCAGGCGCGGCAGTTTGGGCGGCTTTACAGCTTGCTGCAAAAGCAGAAAACGAAGGCAAAACAATTGTTACCATGCTCCCCGATTCAGGGGAACGGTATCTCTCTACACAGTTATCGGATTAACCGGTAAAAAGCCCCCTTTTTCCATCACCGAAAAAATGCTAAACTTCTCCCGAACCTGGCACAGGAGTACATAAATGCCAAAAAGAACAGACATTAAGAGCATAATGATCATAGGCTCAGGCCCAATAGTCATCGGACAGGCCTGCGAGTTTGACTATTCGGGAACCCAGGCCTGTAAGGCCCTGCGGAGCCTGGGCTATAAAACCATTCTGGTAAATTCCAATCCGGCGACCATTATGACAGACCCGGTCGTCGCGGACGTAACCTACATAGAACCGATCAATGTGGCAAGGCTCGGCGAAATTATCGAGAAGGAAAGGCCCGATGCCCTGTTGCCCAACCTGGGAGGACAGACCGGCCTTAACATGAGCTTCCAACTGCAGGAAGCAGGAATCCTGGATAAATTCAATGTTGAAGTTATAGGCGTAAAGCTGGACGCGATAAAACGCGGAGAAGACCGTATTGAGTTCAAAAACGCCATGGACAAGATAGGCGTTGAAATGCCCGGAAGCTTTGAGGCGCTGTCGGTGGAGGCGGCCGTAGAGGTGGCCTCAAAGCTTGGCTATCCCATAGTAGTCCGGCCTGCCTATACCATGGGCGGAACCGGAGGCGGCATAGCGTATAACAAAGAGGAACTGCAAACTATCGCCAACAGGGGAATACAGGCCTCCCTTATCGGGCAAGTATTAATAGAAGAAAGTATTCTTGGCTGGGAAGAACTTGAAGTTGAAGTTGTCCGGGACGCGAAAAATCAGATGATCGCGATTTGCATGATCGAAAATGTTGACCCGGTGGGCGTTCATACCGGCGATTCCTTTTGCGTTGTGCCAATGCTGACGATAAGCGAAGACGTACAGGAACGATGTAAACAAATCGCCTTTAAAATCGTTGAAGAGATCGGTGTTATCGGGGGAACAAATGTGCAGTTGGCCCATGATCCGGTTTCCGACAGAATCGTTGTCATCGAAATAAACCCCCGAACATCCCGCTCCTCTGCCCTTGCATCCAAGGCCACAGGCTTGCCCATCGCATACGTTTCCGCGCTTTTGGCGGCCGGCCTTAGCCTGGACGAGATTCCCTACTGGAAAGACGGAACCCTGGACAAGTACGTGCCCTACGGGGACTATGTCGTTATAAAGTATGCCCGCTGGGCCTTTGAGAAATTCCCGGGCATCGAAGACAAGCTGGGCACACAGATGCGGGCTGTCGGCGAGGTAATGAGCATAGGCCGCACCTTTAAGGAAACTTTTCAAAAGGCCATACGTTCCCTTGAAATAGGCAGAAGCGGCCTTGGTTTCGCAAAGAACTTTCACAGGATGAGTGCAGAGGCCTTGCTTGAAAAAATTGCCGTTCCAAACAGCGAACGCTATTTTGCCATATACGAAGCGCTGCGCAAGGGTGTCGGTGTCGATAAAATATACGATGCAAGCAAAATAAAGAAGTACTACCTGGAACAGATGCGGGAACTTGTAGAACTGGAAAATGAAATTTTATCGTACAAAAAAAGAGTTCTGCCGGATGAGCTGCTTGTAAAAGCAAAGAAGGACGGCTTTGCCGACAATTATCTTGCGCAGCTTCTTGAAGTGCCCGAAGAATACTTAAGGCTGCACAGAAAGGTTGTGGGCATAGAAATGGAATGGGATCTGGTGCCGGTCAGCGGCGCGGATGCCGAGTACTACTATTCGAGCTATAACGGCCTTGGGAAACTTGGCGGCGAGCTTGCTGCCAGCAGGGAAAAGCGGGGACTTAAAACGAAAGCGGCTGCGGCAATCGAAGCTACAGTTCGCAACAGGAAGGTAATCATTCTTGGCGGCGGCCCGAACAGAATAGGGCAGGGTATCGAGTTTGATTATTGCTGCGTTCACACAGCTTTTGCCCTTCGTGAACTTGGTTTTGAAACGATCATGATCAACTGCAATCCCGAAACTGTTTCCACCGACTATGACACTTCAAGCAAACTTTACTTTGAGCCCCTGACCGTTGAAGATGTCCTTTCAATCTGCCGGCACGAAGATCCCCTTGGCATTATTGTCCAGTTCGGCGGACAAACCCCGCTTAACATCGCCATGGAACTGAAAAAAGCCGGGGTGCCCGTTCTTGGGACAAGCCCGGAAGTTATTGCCCTGGCCGAGGACAGGGATCTGTTCAGAAAAATGATGGAAGAGATGAATATTCCCATGCCCCAGTCAGGAATGGCATGCAATTACGAGGAAGCGGTTGCCGTTGCCGGCGGGATTGGCTATCCGGTCATGGTGCGCCCGTCTTTTGTTTTGGGCGGCCGCGCAATGGAAGTTATTTTTGATAATGAGCAGCTTAAAAATTATATTCAGGTTAATGCCCATTATATCAGCAATGAAGCGCCTATACTGATCGACCGCTTTTTGAATAATGCACTTGAATGTGAAGCGGACGCCCTCTCTGACGGGAAGAATGCCTTTATGCCCGCCGTCATGGAGCATATTGAATATGCCGGTATCCATTCGGGCGATTCGGCCTGCGTTATCCCCACCGTCAACATCAGCGAAAAACAGATAGACACAATCCGTGACTACACGAAAAGGATCGCCGTGGAGCTGGGCGTCGTCGGCTTGATCAACATACAGTACGCCATTCACGAGGGCAAGGTGTATGTCCTGGAAGCCAATCCGCGGGCATCCAGAACAGTGCCGATTGTTTCCAAGGTCTGCAACCTTAACATGGCAAACCTCGCGGTAAAGCTGATCATGGCGGAGTACAGCGGCGAGGCCGCGGTACAGGTCAATCTTGCCGCCATGAAAGCGCCGAAAATACCGTACTACGGTGTCAAAGAGGCGGTTCTTCCCTTTAACATGTTCCCGGAAGTTGACCCTGTTCTGGGCCCGGAAATGAGGTCTACCGGCGAGGTTCTGGGCCTGGCTGACTCTTTCGGCCTGGCTTTCTACAAGGCCCTTGAGGGCTGCAAAACCATTCTGCCCCTTTCCGGCTCGGTCTTGATTTCGGTAGCGCAAAAGGACAGGGACGGATTGTTTGAGATCGCCAAACGCCTTGAAAAACTTGGCTTTAAGATCTTTGCCACCAGGGGGACATTCAGCTATCTTTCGGAGAAGGGCATAAGCGCCGAGATGATAAACAAGCTGCACGAGGGCCGCCCAAACATCGAGGACGCGATAATAAACCGTCAATTAAACATGATAATTAACACAAGCAGCGGCAGCAAGCGCAGTACTCACGATGATTCCTATATAAGAAAGTCGGCTATCAGATACAGTGTCCCCTACATGACAACTCTGACAGCCGCCCTTGCGAGCTTAAAGGGTATCGAAGAAAAGTCAAAGAGCGAGGGGAAGACGATTCTTTCGTTGCAGGAATACCATAAAAGGTAATAGGGTTCATTTGACCAGTGCCGTTTCCAGCCGGGCCAACGCCGTTTCAAGAATTGATCTTGGGCAGGCAATGTTAATGCGCTGAAAGCCGCTGCCATCATCCCCAAATGTTGTTCCGCTATTAAGCCAGAGTTTTGCCTTTTCGCTTATTAATCTGTCCAGTTCGTCATGAGTCAGCCCCATTTCCTTAAAGTCAAGCCAGAGCAGGTAAGTTCCCTCCGGTTCTACCAGTTTGACCTGCGGCAGTTTCTCGCTTAAAAAATCCCGCACAAGGCTGATGTTTCCGGCAAGGTATAGCTTTAACTGGCTTAGCCACTGGCCGCCGTTAAGGTATGCGCTTTTACAGGCGGCAAGCCCGATGTTGTTTAACTGGCTGCAGCCGCTGCGGTTTATTTCTTTTTCCAGCTTGCGGCGAAGTCCGGTATTTTTAATAAAAATATTTGACATCTGAAGTCCCGCCAGGTTAAAAGTCTTGCTGGGCGCGGTGCAGATAATGGCGTTTTCGTTCAAAAGGCCAAAGGCCGTATGGCTATGAGGCGGCCAAATAAAATCGCAGTGTATCTCATCTGAGACAATGATAATGCCGTAACGTTCGCAAATACCGTTCAGCCTTTCCAGTTCCCCTCGTGTCCAGACCCTGCCGACAGGGTTATGCGGGCTGCACAAGAGGAAGAGTTTTACCTTATGCTCCGCCGCCTTGCGCTCGAAATCTTCAAAGTCGATAAAATATTTCCCGTCCTGATACACAAGCGCATTTTTTACCAGCTCCCTGCCGTTATCACGGACAACATTGAAAAAAGGATGGTACACAGGCGTTTGAATCATCACCCTGTCGCCGCTCTCGGTGTAAGCCCGTACTGCCATGGCAAGGGCAAAAACCATGCCCGGGGTTTTTACGATTTCCTCCCGCGTTACAGAATAGTTAAAGCGCTCGTTAAACCAGGCGCCGACCGCTTCGTAATAATCATCCTTGACATCGGAATAGCCAAAAATGCCGTGGGACACAACTTTTTGTATATCCGCAAGTACCTCTGGCGGCGCGGGAAAGTCCATGTCGGCGACCCACAGGGGCAATAGCCCCTCGCCCTTGCCGCATTCTTTGGCAAAATCGTATTTAAGGGAATTGGTATTGTGTCTGTCTATCAGCTTGTCAAAATCGTAGTTCATGATGAAAGTGCCTGTTCCAAATCCTCGATTAAGTCTTCAACATTTTCTATCCCCACCGAAAGGCGCAACAGCGTATCGTCAATTCCTCGGGCAATGCGCATTGCTTCCGGTATATAGGAATGAGTCTGAGTCACCGGGTAGGTTATCAGCGTTTCCACTCCGCCAAGACTTTCGGCGAACAAGATTACTTTTGTCCGGCTCAGGACCTTATGCGCCATCTGAGCGCTGTCCACGGAAAAGGAAATCATCGCGCCAAAGCCGGAACCTTGCTTCTTTGATATTTCAAAATCAGGGTGATCGTCAAGCCCCGCATAGTAAACCTTTTTTACCTTTGGATGCTGTTTAAGCCATGCGGCGATGATAGCCGCGTTTTGCTGGGATTTCTCCATTCGTATGGCAAGGGTCTTGATGCCCCGCGTCACCAGGTACGAATCGAAAGGGGAGAGCACCGCGCCGATAGTCTTGTGAATAAACTTTAGCTTTTCCCCCAGTTCCCCATTGGCAGTGACAAGAAAGCCCGACAGCGTATCGTTATGACCGCCCAGATATTTTGTGCCGCTATGCGTCACAATGTCCGCGCCCAGATCAATCGGACGGCAAAAGTACGGAGTTAAAAAAGTGTTGTCTACCATCAGCAGAATATCGCGCTTGCCGATAAGCTCTTTTACAGCGGCAATATCGGTCACCCTCATCATCGGATTGGTGGGGGTCTCAATAAATATTCCCCTGGTTTTGCCGTTTATAAGTTTCTTAACTGAGGATAAATCGGAGGTATCTGTATAATGAACAACTACACCGTTCTTTTTTGACACCACATCAAAAAACCGGACACTGCCGCCGTACAGATCGTCAGAAGAGATAACTTCGTCTCCGGGCGAAAACAGTTCCATCATGGCCGCTATTGCCGCCATGCCGCTGGAAAATGCCAGGCCGTCTTTGCCGTTTTCCAGGGCGGCGATCAGTTTTTCCACGTGCTCCCGTGTGGGATTTTGCAGGCGCGAGTAATCGTAGCCTGTGCCTTCTCCAACGGCGGGGCGGGCAAATGTGGCCGACTGGTATATTGGGTTGCATACCGCCCCCGTTGTATGGGTTTTATCCCGTACAGCATGCAGGCACTGTGTTTCTTTTCTCATATAATCCCCCATTGACATTCACATATATATCATATAGATTTAGTATGAATTATGCAAGAAGGAGAAAGCTATGCCAAAAATCGCCAGGAACCTAACGGATCTGATAGGCAATACGCCCCTGCTGGAACTAAACAATTACAGCAGTAAAAACAATCTATCGGCAAGGCTTATCGCCAAGCTGGAGTATTACAACCCCGCCGGAAGCGTAAAGGACAGAATCGCCAAAGCAATGATTGATGACGCGGAGGCAAAGGGGCTTCTTAAGGCCGAAACGGTCATTATCGAGCCGACAAGCGGCAACACTGGCATCGGGCTGGCATCGGTGGCGGCGGCGCGCGGTTACAGGATTATCCTTACCATGCCCGAAACGATGAGCATTGAGCGCCGGAATTTACTTAAAGCCTACGGAGCGGAGCTTGTCCTAACCGAAGGCGCAAAGGGAATGAAAGGCGCAATCGCCAGGGCCGAAGAACTGGCAAAAGGGACGCCCCATTCCTTTATTCCCGGCCAGTTTGTAAATCCCGCCAATCCTGCTGTCCACAAGGCGACAACCGGGCCGGAGATTTGGGAGGATTCCGGCGGGCAGATTGATATTTTTGTTTCGGGTATTGGAACGGGCGGAACGATTACAGGTGCGGGCGAATACCTAAAGTCAAAAAAACCCGATTTGAAAATTGTCGCCGTAGAGCCTGCCGACAGTCCCGTCTTGTCCGGAGGTACGGCAGGTCCCCACAAGATACAGGGCATAGGCGCGGGATTTGTGCCGGAAGTACTTAACACAAAGATCTATGATGAAGTAATAACTGTCAGCAATGATGATGCTTTAGTCAGCGCCCGTGAGATCGCCAAAACAGAAGGGCTGCTTGTCGGCATCTCATCCGGCGCGGCAGTCTGGACGGCAAGCGAACTTGCAAGGCGCAGCGAAAACGCAGGGAAGAATATTGTGATCATTCTGCCCGATACGGGGGAACGCTATCTTTCCATTTATATATAGTATTCGTTCTATATATAGTATTCGTTCTGCTTGGCATTTTTGTAATTGTCAACAATGTCCTGAATGGTAATGCCGTCAAGATAGGCGTTTACGACTTTTTCAAGCCCCTGCCATACGCCCAGAGTTTTGCAGAATCCGCTGCGTTCACAACGGTTAGGCTCGTCATCCAGGCATTTTACAGGGGATAGCTTCCCTTCGGTTATTCTGAGGATCTGGCCTACGGTATACTGGTTTGGCTCCTTTGCCAGCTTGTAGCCGCCCTTGTAACCGCGGTTTGTTCGCAAAATGTCAGGGCTGTTAAGGAGGGTAACAAGCTGTTCCAGATATTTTTTGGAAATCCCCTGCCGTGCGGAAATATCCTTAAGCGAAACAAATCCATCGTTCTTGTGTTCGGCCAGGTCAACAAGCATACGGAGCGAATACCGCCCCTTTGTCGATATTTTCATTTACCCAATTATACCATAGGTATTCTATGCTTTCAAGCATATTGACAATTGTCGCATATAGACGGAGAATTTGAGAGTATGAACCTCATTGAGAAGCTGCACAAAAACAGAGATTTACCCGACGACGAGTTAAAAACGCTGATAGAAGACAGCCAATGCGAAAAGGAGCTTGCCGGCGCGGCGGACAGCGTCCGCAAAGAGTACTACGGCACGGATGTGTATATTCGCGGCCTGATTGAGTTTACAAACTATTGTAAAAACAATTGCAATTACTGCGGTATTCGCGCCGGCAATCAAAATGTCCAGCGCTACCGGCTTGATAGGGATGAAATTCTATCCTGCTGCGTTCAGGGCTATGAGCTTGGCTTTCGCACTTTTGTATTACAGGGCGGGGAAGATAACTTTTTTTCTGATTCACTGATCTGTGAAATTGTTTGCGAGATAAAATCACGGTTTCCCGATTGCGCGGTGACGCTTTCGGCGGGCGAAAAATCCTACGATAGTTACAGGGCCTTTTTTGAAGCGGGAGCGGATCGTTATTTGCTGCGCCATGAAACCGCCAACGAAGAACACTACAAGATGCTGCACCCCGAAAGCATGAGCCTTGAAAACCGTAAACGCTGCCTGTGGGACTTAAAGGAAATAGGCTTTGAAGTCGGTTCTGGCTTTATGGTCGGCACTCCCTTTCAAACCACCGAACACCTGATAGAAGACCTGCGCTTTTTGCAAAAACTACAGCCTGACATGATAGGAATAGGCCCCTTTATGTCCCATCAGAATACGCCGTTCCGGGATCATAAAAACGGCGACTTGCATTTATGCCTAAGGCTCCTGTCCATTTTGCGCCTGATCTTCCCCTATGCACTGATACCGGCAACAACCGCTCTTGGCACGGTTGACAACATGGGCCGTGAGTACGGACTTTTGGCGGGGGCTAATGTCGTTATGCCAAACCTGTCGCCTGTCAAGTTCAGAAAGCAGTACGAACTTTACGACAACAAGATCTGTACCGGCGAGGAGGCGGCTGAGTGCAAGCTCTGTTTGCAGGACAGGGTTGCAAGTATTGGGTATAATGTCGTTGTAAATATCGGCAATGCGAGGAAACATGAACAGTACGCCAACTGCTAACCGCGTCCACATAGGCTTTTTCGGCCGCCGCAATACGGGAAAGTCAAGCCTGGTCAATGCCATTACCGGCCAGGACCTGGCGATAGTCTCCGGGCAAAAGGGAACCACCACAGACCCCGTCTACAAGGCAATGGAACTACTGCCGTTGGGCCCGGTGGTAATCATTGACACGCCAGGCATTGACGATGAAGGCGAACTGGGAGAGCTGCGTGTAAGCCGCACCCGCAGGGTGCTGAACAAAACTGATATTGCGGTTATTGTGATTGAAGATGTCTCACGCAAAGGCACAGAGGCACAGAGGGAAGAGGAGGATTATGAAGCGGAAAAGAATCTCATTAAAATATTAAAAGATAAAGAAATACCCTATATAATTGTTCAAAATAAATACGATCTTAACTGTGCCGCCACTCCGTGGCTCTCCGAATCCGTGCCGCGAACAGAAGGTTCGATGCGTGAGGATTTTGACGGGCTAATTCCTGTCAGCGCGGAGACCGGCTTTAACATAGACCTACTCAAGGAAAAAATCGCCGCCCTTGCCCCTGCCGAAGAACAGGGCCGGCTGGTGGCAGACCTGATCAAGCCCTGCGACTTTGTTGTTCTGGTTATTCCCATCGACAAGGCGGCGCCCAAGGGACGGCTGATACTGCCACAGCAGCAGGTGATGCGTGACATTCTGGAAACCGGCGCCGCCGCCATTGCTGTCAGGGATACTGAGCTAAAAGAGGCCCTGGCGAAGCTGGGCAGGCAGCCCGCGCTGGTAATCACCGACAGCCAGGTCTTTGCCGAGGTTTCCGCGATTGTGCCGCCGGAGATCCCGCTTACTTCCTTTTCGATTTTGTTTGCCCGCCGCAAGGGCTGGCTGGACACTTCGCTGCGGGGTGTGGCGGCGCTGGATGATTTACAGAACGGCGACAGGGTTTTGATCTGCGAGGGCTGCACCCACCACCGCCAGTGCGAGGACATCGGTACGGTAAAAATACCAGGGATGATAAAAAAGTACAGCGGCAAGGAACCGGACTTCTCTTTCCGTTCCGGCGGCGACTTTCCGGATGACCTTTCCCCCTATAAAGTGATCATCCACTGCGGGGCCTGTATGCTGAATGACCGGGAAATGCAGTACCGCCGCCGCTGTGCCGAGGATCAGGGCATCCCCTTTACCAATTACGGCATTACAATTGCCCAGATCCAGGGGATACTAAAGCGGAGCGTAGCGGTCTTTGATACGAACTCAACAAAAGTTGACTAGTTTAGGCTGCTTTAGTATATTTAAGTAAATGAGTATTGATTTCATAAACCAACAGTATATCGAAAACCTGCTTGAAGAGGCGAAGGGCGCCGACGAGGCTTCCATCAGCCGCTCGCTGGACAAGGCGGAGCGTCTTGAGGGTCTTAATCACCGTGAGATTGCCGCCTTGCTGGTAAACGACAATAGCGAAAACCTCAAGCGAATTTTTAGCATTGCCGGAGAGATTAAGCGGCGCATTTACGGCAGCCGCATTGTGATCTTTGCCCCGCTTTACGTCAGCGATTACTGCGTGAACCGCTGCGCCTACTGCAGCTTTAACTGCGCCCATGACTTCAAACGCCGCAGGCTGACAATGGACGAAGTGCGGGAAGAGGTAAAGGTTCTTGAAAAGATGGGGCAAAAGCGCCTTGCCCTGGAAGCCGGTGAGCATCCGGGAGAATGTACCATCGACTATGTTCTTGAATGCATTAAAACCATCTACGATATGAAGTTCGAGAACGGCGAGATCCGCCGCGTCAACGTGAACATCGCGGCCACCAGTGTCGAAGATTACCGCAAGCTTAAAGAAGCGGGCATCGGCACTTACATTCTCTTCCAGGAAACTTACCACGAGCCCACTTACAACCGTGTCCACCTTGCCGGGCCGAAAAAGGACTTTGCCTGGCACCTTGGCGCCTTTGACCGGGCCCAGCAGGCGGGGATTGACGATGTGGGCGGCGGGGTACTGTTCGGCCTTGCCGATCCCTACTTTGAGGTTATGGGCCTGATGCTTCACAACGAGCATCTTGAAAAGAACTACGGAGCCGGCTTTCATACGATTTCCGTTCCCCGCCTTTGCCCCGCAACGGGAATGAACATCGCCGATTTTCCAAACCTGGTAGACGACGCGACCTTTGCAAAGATTGTCGCCATTATCCGTATCGCCGTTCCCTTTACCGGGATGATCCTTTCGACCAGGGAAAACCACGAGATGCGGAAAAAACTGCTGGGCCTGGGAATATCCCAGATCAGCGCCGGTTCCAGCACCGAGGTTGGCGGTTACTCCAAGCGGGATCAAAACCAGACGGCAAACTCGCAGTTTCTGGTGAACGATGACAGGAGCGCCCTTTCCATTCTTTCTGAGCTGATGGGCGACGGCTACATCCCCAGTTTCTGCACGGCCTGTTACCGGGGCGGCAGAACCGGCGACCGCTTTATGTCCCTGGCAAAGTCCGGGCAGATTGGAAAAGTCTGCCTGCCCAATGCCCTTATGACCCTGGCCGAATACTCCATGGACTACGGCGACGATGCCTTCAGGAAAAGCGCCAATGCCATTATCGACAATGAACTCCCGAAAATCTCAAGCGAGGAAATCCGCCTGCGAACAGTAGAGAACGTGGAGAAGATCCGAACAGGCAGCGGGCGGGATTTTTTTGTCTAGTCAGTGAGCGGCTAAAGGGATGTACCGCTTAAGCCCGCTCCAAGGGCGGTTGTGTAGTCGGCATCTTCGGGGTATTCAAAGGCGATCGAATGCATTTGAGTAATTTCGGCCAGGACTTTTTGTCCCAGCAGATTTTGACTGCCCCAGCCTGTAACAATTACGCTGTCGATGTTCCGGCTCCTTGCGGCAAAGACCGAAATCATACCTATTACCTGGTAGACCATGTTTATTATTCCAAAGGCAATGTCTTCCTGCCGGGCGGTGTCAAGCATTTTTCCAAAGTTTGAGGCAGTTGATTTTTTATTTAGAAAGCTAATATCAGTTACCATGATGTCTTCCAGAAGCAGATCCACCGGATCAAGGCTTCCGTTGGCGGCCAGTTTCATAATGTCCGCGTAATCAGAAAGGGAAAGGAGCTTTTTCCCAAGACCCAAAATGGTTCCGCCGCCAAGGCCTGAGCCCCCCAGATGGCTTATTCCGTCTTTGCGGGCTTCGATTAGCGCGGTTCCGGTTCCAATATTTGCGATGATGATATTGTCCCGGCCGGAAAGGAACATGGCTCCGGTGCCTATGGCCCTGATCTCACTTACCTTTTCGGTGGGAATCCCGAACAGCTCTCCATCGATTTTTGTTGCCCCAGCACCGGTGATCATAATGCGCTCGATATCGGACATTTTGATGCCGTTCTCTAAAAGCATTTTGCCGAATGCACCGGCGGCGGAGCTAAGGGCGTCCTCTGCCCTGGTTTTAATTTTTTTTACGAGTCTGCCGCCTTCCAGGGAAACCGCCTTGGTGGTGGTGGCGCCGATGTCTATTCCGATAATCATGGCGCCTAACTATCCCGGAAGTTCCGAAAGGGGAATGGGTTTTGGATTTTTGTTCTCTCCCTCTACACGGGCCAGTTCTTCCATAAGTTCCTTGCCCCGCTTGGAAAGCTTTTCGGGAATTAGAACAATTATTTTTATGTAGAGGTTTCCCCTGCGGCCGGAAATGGGAACGCCCTCGTCCCGGATGCGGAGCAGTTTGCCGTTTTGAATTCCTGACGGGACCTTTACCTTGATGGTCCTGCCTTCCAGAGTGGGAACCTGTATTTCCCCGCCCAGGGCGGCCTGGCTTACGGAGATGGGAATGGCGCAGTAAAGATCTTCGTCCTGGCGTTCAAAGAACTCGTGGGGCTTGACCCGGATAAAAACGTAAAGGTCCCCCGGCGGGCCGCCGGCTGGCCCCGCGTCCCCCTGGCGTTGCAGGACAAGGCGCCTGCCGTGCTCAACCCCGGAGGGAATGGTAACCATGATCTTCTGGCGTTTTTTCTGGGTGCCCGAGCCGCCGCATTCGCCGCAGGGCTTTTCGATAATTTCCCCATGGCCGCCGCAGGAAGGGCAGGTGGAGGCAATGGAGAAGAAGCCCCCGCTCTGGCGTATCTGACCGGTTCCCTTACAGGTGGGGCAGACCTTTCGGCCTGTCCCGCTGGCGGCCCCGGAACCCCGGCAGGCCTGGCAGGCGTCGTTTTTGTTGAACTGAATCTCGACCTTGGTACCGAAAACCGAGTCCTTAAAGGGAATCTCAATATCGTAGCGAAGGTTGGCGCCCTGTCTGGGGCCGCCGCTGCGCCTTGTCCCGCCGCCGAAGATCGTGTCAAAGATCCCCGAAAAGTCCCCGAAGATGTCCTCAAAGCCCCGGAAGGCCCTGGAAAAGTCCTGGGCGTTGGTACTGCCCATACCTTCGACCCCGGCAAAACCGAACTGGTCGTAGGCCTGTCTTTTCTGATCGTCGGAAAGAATTTCGTAGGCTTCGGCGGCTTCCTTGAATTTTTCCTCGGCGGCCTTGTCGCCGGGGTTCTTGTCGGGATGGGACTGAACGGCAATCTTGCGGTAAGCCTTCTTTATGTCGTCCTTTGAGGCGTTCTTCTGCACTCCGAGAACTTCATAGTAATCGCGTTTTGCCATTATTTGTCATCGTCCACAACTTCATAGTCCGCGTCTTCGGCGGTTTTGGTGTTATCAGTATTGGCGGATCCTGCGGCATCAAAGCCGCCGCCGGTATCGCCTGGTCCGGGGCCGCCGGCCGCACCGGCCTGCTTGTAGACCTCCTCGGCGATCTTGTAGGAAACCTGCTTTAGGGCCTCGGTCTTGGTCTTGATGGCCTCGCCGTCGCCATCCTCCAGGGAGCGGCGCAGGTCGGCGATGGCCTCCTCGGCCTTTGCCTTGTCTTCGGGATTTACCTTGTCCCCCAGGTCATTTATGTTTTTTTCCGTGGCGTAGATCATGCTGTCCGCTTCGTTGCGGGTTTCCGCCTTTTCCTTTTCCCGCTTGTCATCCTCGGCATGAAGCTCAGCCTCCTTGACCATGCGGTCAATGTCGCTGTCCGAAAGTCCGGAGGAACTTTCTATGCGGATCTTCTGCTCCTTGCCTGTGCCCATGTCCTTGGCGGAAACGTGGACTATGCCGTTGGCGTCAATGTCAAAGGTTACCTCGATTTGGGGAACGCCCCTGGGCGCGGGGGGAATGCCCACCAGGTCAAAGCGACCCAGGGTGCGGTTCTGTGCGGACATTTCCCTTTCGCCCTGCAAGACCTGAATCGAAACCGCGGTCTGGCCGTCGGCGGCGGTGGAGAAGATCTGGCTTTTGCGGGTGGGGATGGTGGTGTTCCGGGTGATGAGCCGGGTCATCACGCCGCCAAGGGTCTCAATGCCCAGGGAAAGTGGCGTTACGTCCAGGAGCAGAACGTCCTTGACGTCCCCGCCCAGGATGCCGCCCTGAATGGCCGCGCCGGCGGCAACCGCCTCGTCGGGGTTGATCCCACGGTTGGGCTCCTTCTTGAAAAGATCTTTTACGACCTGCTGCACTGCCGGAATCCTCGTCGAACCGCCGACAAGGATCACCTCATCAATCTTATCCTCGCTAAGCCCCGCGTCCGCAAGGGCCTTGCGGCAGGGTTCCTTCGACCTTTCCAAAAGGTCCGAAACCATCTGCTCGAACTTCGCCCTTGTAAGGTTCTTCTGCAGGTGCTTGGGCCCGCTCTGGTCGGCAGTGATAAACGGAAGATTTATGTCGGTGCTCTGCACGTTTGTAAGGGCAATCTTGGCATTTTCGGAAGCTTCACGCAGCCGCTGCAGGGCCATGCGATCCTGGCCCAGGTCTATGCCCGTATCTCTTTTGAATTCCTCGATAAGCCATTCAAGGATTTTAAGGTCGAAGTCATCGCCGCCCAGGTGGGTGTCGCCGTTGGTGGATTTTACCTCGAAAACCCCCTCTCCAAGTTCCAGGATCGAAATATCAAAGGTGCCGCCCCCCAGATCATAAACGGCGATGGTTTTTTCTTTTTTCTGGTCCTTGTTAAAGCCAAAGGCCAGCGAGGCCGCGGTGGGTTCGTTGATGATGCGCTTTACTTCAAGGCCTGCGATTTTGCCCGCGTCCTTGGTGGCCTGGCGCTGGGCATCGTTAAAGTAGGCCGGTACGGTGATGACCGCCTCGGTGATGGTCTCGCCCAGGTAGTCCTCGGCGGTTTGCTTCATCTTCTGGAGCACGAAAGCGGAAAGCTCCTGGGGAGAGTAGAGCTTGTCCCCTACCTTCACCCTTAAATCGTCGGCCTGTTCCACCACATGGTATGGAACCCGTTTCATTTCGCCCGAAACCTCGGAGTAGCGCCGGCCCATGAACCTTTTCATCGAGAAAATTGTGTTTTCCGGGTTTGTGACCATCTGATTTTTCGCGGGGGCCCCGACTATGCGGTCTCCCTTGCTGGTAAAGGCCACAATGGACGGAGTTGTACGTCCCCCCTCGGAATTCTGGATGATCACAGGCTCGCCCCCTTCCAGGACGGCCACGCAAGAATTGGTAGTTCCTAAATCGATGCCGATTATCTTACCCATTTCAAAACTCCTTATAAATTAGTTTTATTATACAAAAATTGCTCAATTTTGTCTCTCTTCCGGCATAAGTACCTTGACCTTGGCGAAACGCAGCACCCGGTCTTTTAGAAGATAGCCCTTTAAAAAGTCCTCGCTGACTACCGGTTCTTCGACTCCGGCGGCTTTTTCCATCTGTAAAGCTTCGTGGCGGTTCGGGTCGAAGGGCTCCCCCTGGGATTCAAAGCGCTTTAGTCCCCATTTGCTCTCCAGTTGGCCAGTAAGGCGCTTTTCGATCATGTTGATTCCCTCGTAGAAACCGGCGAAATCCTGGGAAACTTCTGCGGATTTAATGGCCCGCTCAAAGTCGTCGATTATGGGCAGAAGGTCCAAAAGCAGGTTCTGGTTGGCAAAATCGACAAGTTCCTGCTTTTCACGGTTCATGCGCTTGCGGAAATTCTCAAAATCCGCCGCCTTTCGCAGGTACTGATCGTTTAGCTCCGCTGCCTGGGCCTCCAGCGCCGCTATTTTTTCCTCCGGGCCAAGTGGCGCAGTTGGCGCTGCCTCCGGCGCTGGCTCTGTAGGCACAGCCGTAGGCTCAGCCGCCGGCTCAGGCGAATTCAGCGCCCCAGCCTCAGCGGCAGCAGCCTCCGCCGCCTCCTGGGCAGGGCCGCCTGCGGCCTCTTCCTGGTTGTTTTCCTGTATATGTTTTGACATGGGAACTTTCCTGTTATTCTTGTTGTTCTATATAAAAAATACTGAAATAAGGCCTAAAGGTCAAGTTTACAGGGGGAGGGGGCTATTCTGGCTTTAAGCGGCGGGCGGCTTTTTTTTGGCTTTTAAGGCGTTTGGAGCGAAGCCTTTCTTCCCGGGCTGCCCGGCTTGGTTTTGTGGGGCGGCGGGGGCGGGGAAGGCGGGCGGCGTTTGCGACAAGGCGTTCCATGCGGGCATAGGCCCGTTCGAGGTTAGTACGCTGGGAGCGTTCCTCGCTGGCTGCAATGACGATCTCCCCCGCGCCTGAAATGCGGGAAGCCAGAGTCTCCCGCATACGCATCTGCTCGGCATCGTTAAGGCCCTCAATGTCGTCCACACGCAGGCGCAGGGTGACCTTGGTGTTGAGCTTGTTGACGTTCTGGCCGCCGGGCCCGCCGGAACGGGAAAAGTCGGCACGGGCCGCGGCGCGGATGGACTGTAAGAGCAGGGCAGTGTTCATATATGTACTACTAAATATGCGAAAAATTGGATATTTTGACATCTCCGTCAGGGAAACGCGCGATAACTTCAAGTTCACCGCCCATAGCCTCAATATGGCTCCGCAAAGTGGAGATATACATGTCTGTACGTTTTTCCAGCTTCGCTATGGCCGGCTGCTGTATATGCAAAGCCTCGGCAAGCATTTTTTGAGAAAGACCACGGGCATTTCGCAGTTCCTGGAGCGGCATTTCAGAAAGGGTTTCTTTAACTTTTTCGTCTATTATTGCCCTGCGCTCAGGACTCATTTTTTCCCACAACTTGTTAAAATTTTGTGCCATCCTTTTCCTCCTGGATTTCTTTCAGATAAACATCATAAATTTTATCGGCGATGGGAACCATAGTATCATAAAACCTGTCGTTCCCTGTTTTGTCGCCGCCGATAAGCAAGATTGCTGTTCGTCTGGGGTCAAAAGCATAAAATGTGCGCAAAGGCCGCCCCTCGCATTGGCTTCGCAATTCTCTCATTGTACTATGCCTTGACTGTTTCACATTGCTACTATGAGGGAATTTCAAAGACGGTCCTTCGCTCTGTAATAAACGAACCGAATATGCAACAGCACTCTGTTCGGCTTCGCTTAGTGTTTCCCACCAGTTATTGAATTCGTCAGTATACTCAACTTCCCACATATTTTATAGTATTCCATGCAAGGAATAATTTCAAGTGTCAAAATTGATATAGAAAATAAGCAAAAAAACCCCAAAACCGTGCGTAATTACTCATGTACTTTTTTTAATTATATGGTAGAATTAAGGTAGATTCCTGTTCTGGAGGTGAATATGGAACGCAAAAGAAACTCTTTTATCATAACCTTGCTTCTTTGCCTAACTGTTATCTGTTCACTGTTATTTGTTACCTGTGACGGCCCCTACACGGAAGACGAAGAGGAGGAAACCGGCAGCTTCACCATCAACCTTGGCACTGCTGGCCGCCAGAGTTTCCCGCCGAATGGCATTACGGGGGTGACTGGGGGCTCTGATCCTTCAACCCCTCATATTAGTGATCTCAAATATAAGGTAACATTCAAAGATGTTGGCAGCGGCGGGGAAACAGACTTTGAATTTTTCCCCGGCGGGGATCCCACCGGCAGAATAGCCGTTGGAACCTACGCCGTAACAATGGATGTTCTTTATTTGAACGATAATCCTTACGCGCGGGGTGTTGCATACAACAACCCCATAACCATAGCAGCCACAGGTAATACCCCCATCACCGTGCGGGTTTACGACCCCAACGACGCCCTGCCGCCGGTTATTACTTTACAGCCGGTGGGCGGAAGTTATGACTTTGCAGATACACCAATTTTGAGCGTCAACGCCGAGAGCCTTGACGGCGGTACGATAGGGTATCAGTGGTTTTACAATACAAGCGACATCAACACTGGGGGAACTGCGGCATCACCACCAATCCCACTCCCAATAGCCACTTTAACAGTCAACATTTCTACCTTTACTACCATGTACCGTTATTATTACGTTGAGATAACCAATACCGTAACTGGGAAACCACCCGTCACTGTAACCATCAACACAGCCCAAATCTCGGTGGCTTCGGCGCCGGTTATTGTTGAAAGTACACCCAGCGGCGGCACCATGACAGCAAGGCCCTTTGCCAACCTGCAAGCCGCGCTGGACGCTATTACCGCTGCCGGAACCTACATTGTCAGAATCCGTGATCCCCAGTTAATTACGCCCTATTTCCTTTCCCCCGGCATTGGTACCATCATGAACATAACCCTCATGGCCGAGCCGCCGGCCAGCTCTGTGACAGTGCAGTTTGACGGCACTGGGAACCTCATAACCATACCCGATGGCGTAACCCTGACCCTGGAGAGTGGCATTACCCTAGAGGGAAACGCCAGCCCCCATAACGGGGCGGTGGTAAGGGTAAACAGCGGCGGTGAGTTGGTAATGATGGACGGCTCTGTAATTACGGGGAATAATGCAACAACGCCGGGGATCAGCTTTGCCGGCGGGGTAACTGTGGTTGACGGTACCTTCACCATGAATGGCGGTGAAATTTCGAATAATAGAGGAAGGTTTGGCGGCGGGGTATTTCTGCAAAACAGTACCTTCATCATGACCGGAGGGAAAATCGCAGGGAATACCTCTATCGGTAGTGCTGGCCCTGGAAGCGATGGTGGTGCTGGTGGTGGGGTTTATGCGTTCGACGTCGTAGCCTTTAACAAGACATCCAGCATAAGCGGCGGGATCATCTATGGCTATTCATCAAGTGACTCGAACAGCAATGAGGTAAGGGACGCTGATACTGACGCAATAATAAACAACCGTGGCCATGCAGTGAATTTGAGCAACACGACCCCCTATTTTCTTTCTCGGAGGGAGACAACTGTTACGGCGGATCAATCTCTGGTGTGGGATATTACAGCCACTCCACCCCAAAGCGGCAATTGGACGGATTGAGTACGGCCCACTGTTCGCGCAGTTTTAGCCGGCTAATGGCCGGCTCAGGGGGGCTTTGCAAAGCAGAAATAAAAGCATATCATTTATCATGGCGAACAATGAAATTTTAGAGCGGCTTGATGAAATCATTCAGCTGCTTAAAACTATGAGTAAGCCACCGTCAGTGGCCCGCAGGGCAGTAGAGGGACTGGCGACAGGAGCAGGAATTCTTGGAATTCTTTCAGCAGTTGATATTTTAAGAAACTGGCTTGGAGGTTAATCATGGCATGGCAGATAATATTAACAATAGCACTATTTATTATTTCAGGTACACTTTTCTATGTTTCTCGAAAATACATGAGATAATTTCTACCTGCTAACCGACTAATGCCCGGCTCCAGGCCCCTGAGCCGGGGGTTATACGGTTATTGTGGTTAGTGGTCAGGGGGGCACCTATGCAGACTTGCGCTTTGGGTGCTTGTATTCAACCGATAAACGCAGCCCCAGAAGGTTTAGCAGCTTTATCATCGTTTCAAAAGAAGGCTTGCCAGTCGGCGAAAGTGAACGATACAATCCTTCCCGGCTCATTCCAAGGCTGCGAGCTATTTTAGTCATACCTTCGGAACGGGCGATATCACCAACTACTGACAACAGAAAAGGTACATCATTCTCTGAAAGTGCAGCTTCCAGATGTGCTACCACATCTTTTTTGGTTTTAATGTATTCTGCCATGTCCCAATCTGTAAGGGTGTCAGTTTTCTTTTTTGCTGGTTTTGTTGCCTTCATGTTATTCTCCTTGGCAATATTGAGCAGCCAATCTACGCGCTGTTTCTATATCGCTCTGCTGGGTAGACTTATCACCTCCGCAAAGCAAAACTACAATTTCTTTATCCGTATCGGTGTAATAAACTCGATATCCTGGGCCAAAATCGATCTTCATCTCAGTTATTTTTCCCAAAAAACGGCAGTGACCAGGATTCCCCTCGGCCAACCGCTTGATTCGCATATCGATGATAGCCAAGGCACGGGCGTCATTCAACTTATTTATCCATTTGTCAAAAACAGAGGTTTTTTGAATTCGCCTCATAACACAACTGTGCATTATAATTCACAGTTTGTCAAGGGCGTGGCGGGAACTGCCGCTTGCCCGCTGCCCGCGCAGTTTTAGCCGACTAATGGCCGCCCGCAGACCCCTGAGCCGGGCAAAAAAAATCTTCAAAAACCGTGCGTAATTACTCATGCGCTTTTTGCAAAGGTATTGTACAATTAAGCTATGCGTGGCAAGCGTTTTGGCATATTTTGCGGCCTTTTAATGCTTCTCTGCTCCCTGGCTCCTGCCCTGGACTTTGGTCTTGTGCTTGACCAGGGCCTTGAATACAGCGGCTCCGGAGACGATACGGCCCTGTACTACACCGGCATCCTGATACCCAGGGTTTCCGGACTTTTGGGGGAGCAGGGCGGTTTTTACGTTTCTGCGGGCCTTAGCTACGAAAGTGACCCCCTGGCCTTTCTGCCGGAGCTGTTACGGGCAGACCTTTACTGGCGTTACGGCTGGGCGGAGCTAAGGCTGGGCCGGATGTTTTACTCTGACCCCCTGGGTTTTATCGCCGTGGGGCTTTTTGACGGGGGCCGCTTTTCCTTTGACAGCCCTGTGGGAAGTTTCAGTGCCGGGGCCTGGTATACGGGGCTGCTTAGCAAGAAAAGGGCCCTTGTTGAAATGACTCCAAAGGAACTTGAGCATAATAACAAAGACATTGACTACAACGATTTCGCCAATACCTACTTTGCCCCCAGCCGCGTTCTTGCGGCGCTGGGCTGGGAGCATCAGGGGCTTGCCAGGCGTTTCCCCGTGGCGCTTTCAATCCTGGGCCAGTTTGACCTTTCCGCAGAGGAACTAAACAGCCAGTACCTGGCGGGAAAGTTTACCGTACCGCTTTGGAGTTTTGCCTTTGACCTTGGGGGCTGCCTGGAACTGATACAGCACTCAGGGAATACGGATACGGCCCATGCCGCAGAGCTGGGTTTTGCCTGGCTGGCCCCCACCCAGCAGCTTTCGCTTACTGGCCGTTATTCCAGCGCCCAGAGCGATAACAGTGCCGCCTTTCTGCCCTTAAATACTGTCTCTCAGGGAAACATACCGGCATATAAACTTTCGGGGATTTCCCTGATTTCACTGGATTATAGCGCCAGGCTCCACCGGACATTTTTCCTGGGCCTGGAATCTTCTTACTTTATGCTGAGCGATTCGTCTTTGGACGAGCGTATGCTGGGAGGCGAGCTCTTCGGCACTCTTGATTGGAGCCCCCTATCGGACATTTCGATAAGCCTTGGGGCAGGGGCCTTTTTACCCTCCCTTGGAGATGTCGCGCCTAACGCTGACGCGCAGTGGAGGATAGAACTCAATGTGGTTTTATCGTTATTTTAGAATGAGGGTCTCTCACAGAGGCACGGAGGCACAGAGGAGATTGAAATGAGAAGAGAAAAGAGAATTCAGGTTTTAGTATTTTCACTGCTACTTGTTCCATGTTACCTGTTACCTGCCCAGACCGGAGTGATCAGGGATCTGACCGGGACGGTGGAGCTAAGCGCGGCCGGCGGGGCCTTTGTTCCCGCAGCGGTTGGGGCCCAGATGCAGGAAGATACCGTCATTTCCACGGGCTTTCGCAGCAGCGCCGTTGTGGAACTTGGAAGCGTGCTCATTGCCGTGCGGCCGCTGACCCGCATGAGCCTGACGGAGATTCGCTCCTCTGCGGGGACTGAAACCGTAAACGTGAACCTCCAGGCGGGCAGGGTGCGGGTGGACGTAAATCCTCCAGCGGGGGTCAGGACTTCCATGTCCGTGACCACGCCCAGCACCACCGCTTCTGTACGGGGAACAAGCTTTGAATTCGACACCCGCAGCCTTAGCGTAGAAAGCGGACGCGTTGACTTTCGGGGGCTAAGCGGCCAGGAAATTTCTATCGGCCAAGGGTTTAGCATAGTAATAGGAGAGAGTGGCAGTGCGTTTAGCCCCTTTGCTCTAGGTTCCGCCAGGCTAAGGCCCAATTCACCAGGCGGCGGGGATAGATCCCCCGGAAGCATCGGCGGCATAGCCAGCGGCGGCGGCGGCGGAGGGCCTGATCCCGGCCCAGGCCCAGGTCCCGGTCCCGGCCCCAACGGCCCCAGCACTCCTGGCGGCGGCGGCCCTGGCGGCGGCGACCCCAGCGGCCCAAGTGGTCCTAATAATGTTCCGGAAGTTAATGTTGTGTGGGATTAGACGCGACTATTGCCATGTCTCCTCGCTTTCAGTATATTTTATTCGTTGATTGCGCTATAGAAAAAACTTAAGCGAGGTAATCCATGAGCAAACACATTGACCTTACAAACGCCAATTTTGAAGACGAGGTATTAAAGTCACCGCTTCCGGTGCTGCTTGACTTCTGGGCGCCCTGGTGCGGCCCCTGCAAGATGGTGGGGCCGGTCATTGAGCAACTGGCGGAGGAGTACTCCGGCCGCCTTAAGGTGTGCAAGATAAACGTGGACGAGGAAGCGGATCTGGCGGGCCGCCACAACGTGGTCTCCATTCCCACTCTGATGGTCTACAAGGGCGGGGAAATCGTTAACCAGACCGCCGGCGCCCTTCCCAAGCCCGGCATCGAAGCCCTGTTTAAAGAGTTCTTGTAGTTAACAAGTCACTGAGCATGCCTTCTTGGGTCGTTGGGCCTTCCCGGGGTATTGCCGCTGGTGGCGGTGATGTACCAGTTTTCGGCACGTCTTTGCGGGGCAATGCTTTCGTTGCGGTTGATGGTCCGGGTGGCGGTGGTCCCCGCGCTAATGACCGGGCCGCCGTGCCAGGCTCCCTGGGCCGCAAGGAAGTCCGCCGCCTGGGCAATGTTGTTGTTCCATGCACTTTCGGGGCTTTCGCTTAGAAACACCGCGTCAATGATCCGCTCATCCTGATCCACAATCCAAAGGGCGTCAGTTCTGCGCAGCCTTTTTACCGCTCCCGGCAGCCAGAACTCCGTTGCCGTATCGACAGACCCTTCTTCCAGGGTTCTAAGGTTAAGCACAATGTAATCGCCGGCCCTCACTTCCGCCGGGGGGAACTCGTAAAGTGGCCTTGTAAGGGAGTAACTTGCGACAAAGAGCCGTAAGGCGCCCAGGTTTCCAGGCCCTGAGGCGAAAAACTCAACGAACTCCGTCCTTGGCCTGGAATACTCAGTCCTAAGTTCGTTAAAAACCAAGGTCGGCATGCGGTCATTCCTCGTCCTAAAGGGGACAATCACGTTAAGGGTGCTCCTTCCGGCGTTTTCAACAAGGATATCGGCGGTGACCTTCTGCCCCTCCCTTAGTGCCCGGGCAAATGTGACCTTTAGCTCTTCCCCTTCTTCGACCGATTCCAGGTTCAGCTCAGTATCAAAGTGGAGCGAGACAAGACGGACGGGCTGGGAAAACTTAAAGACCACTTCAGTGGACGAAATGGGGCGGTACTCCAGAAAAACCGGCGCTTCGGCGTTTATTCCGATGATCTGCTGAATGGCGCTCTCTGTTGAGCAGGAAATGCCGCCAATGAGCAGCAGGGGAAACAGGAAACGAAAAACTCTTTTCATAAAATCCTCCTGCACTATTACTGCGCGGAGAGGGCAAAACACTTCTATTTTTGAGCATTTTTTTATTTTTTTCCTGACAAATCGGCATTTATTGGATATTATTAGTAATTATGGAAGATAATAAGAGCCAGAGCGCCCAGACAAAGAAGAGTGTGTTCATCGTTGGACACCGGAATCCCGATACGGACTCGGTGGTTTCGGCCAAGGCCTATGCCCGCCTAAAGCATAGCCTGGGACATACTGAGTATATGGCCATGCGGGGCGGCAAGCTTAGCCCCCAAACGGAGTATATTTTTGAGCGATTCAAGGTTCCTGCACCGCAATACATTCCGGACATGATACCCAAGGTTCTGTATTACATGTCTCCCTGCAAGGATACGGTCAGCGGCGCTACTTCCCTGTGGAAGGCGATTGCCAAAATGGAGGAAAACAACAGCGAAACACTGCCGGTATTAAACTCCGATGGGACTTACAGTTCACTGCTCCACTACAATGTCTTTGCCCAGAATATACTGCAAGTGATGGACCCCCAAAAGGCAACGGTTATTTCCACCAATATCCGCCTGATAATAGAAACCCTTTCGGCACAGCAGATCCTTGCGTTTAATCAGGAAGAGTTGTTCAAATGCACGATTATCGTTGTGGCTGACAATTTTGAATCCTTCCAGAAAAACATAACTCTGTATACTCCGGGGAATGCCGTGGTGATAGTAGGGGACAGGCGCGATGTTCAGGAACAGTGCATTGAAAGCGGCGTCCGGGTATTGGTATTGGCATCGGGAAATTCCATGGACAAGGATCTGCGGCAGAAGGCGGAAGAAAAAAAGATCTCTGTATTGATAAGCCCGTACCGATCCGCGGAAACGGCAATGCTTGTGATGTATTCCGCGCCGGTTTCAACAATGGCTGACATAGAAATCCAGCCGGTGAATGTAATGGACCCCATAAGAAAGATACGTCCTATTTTAAACGAGTCGGTAAGCAGATCCCTGCCGGTGGTTGATGATAAACGCAAACTGGTTGGCATGATTTCCGAAAGCGACCTTTTAAGAGAGGCCAATGTGGATCTGGTTCTTGTCGACCACAATGAACTTTCCCAGGCAGTAGAAGGGGCGGAAAATTATCTTATAAGAGAGATTATCGATCATCACCGCTTGGGCAGCCTTAGCACAAAAAACCCGATCCTCTTTGTAAACCGTCCGGTGGGGGCAACCGCCACCATTGTCGTATCGCTTTACCTACAGAACAAGGTTCCCATTCAAAAAGACACCGCGTCCATTCTCCTGTGTGCAATCCTGGCGGATACCCTTGTGCTTCAGTCGGCAACCACCACGGAAGAAGACCGGAACACTGCCGAGTATTTATCAAACATCACCAATTTGGATATTGAACAGCTTGGCAAAGACATTATCAGCGCCGGTTCCAAAATTGGCGAAAGAAGCGCCACCGAAGTGATTCACCAAGATTTTAAGGAATACACAGAAGGGGATCATACCTTTACCCTAAGTCAGATAGAGGTGGATAATCCCGTTGAGATTTTGTCACGCAAGAAGGAATTCCTGGCCGAGCTTGACATAGAGTGCCGCTCACGAAAAATTCTTTTTTGCGCGCTGATGGTAACGGATATAACCAAGCTTACCAGTCTGCTTTTTATCGCCGGTAAGTCAAATTTTATTCAGCATTTGGAATTTCCCCTGCAAGACGATGGAATTTATGTTTTGAATGACGTCGTGTCCCGAAAAAAACAGCTTCTCCCTCTTGTTGTGGAGCAGATAGAAAGAATAGAAGGTGTTTGAGATTCTTCGGCTCAATTTGCTTAATTCCCTTTACTTTCCCCAGCCAGAGGCTGAGGGTGCCGAAAAGCTCTTTTGCATTGAACTGGACGAAGTTCAATGCCGGAACATTGAGCCTGACAGGGAGAAACTTTTCGGCGATTTGCTTTCGACCGCTATGGAAGACACGGCTCCCTGGGAGCTGGGCGAAAAGGCGGCGGAACTGCCCATGGGGGACTATCTTTTTGCCCAGAGGCGGGAGATTTTGAGCAAAGAGGACATTGCGGCAATGGCTGTCGAGATTCAGGCGGAGGGGCTTTGGCAGAGGCTTGAACTGGACAGGAAACTTTATCTGCGCTACCTTTTCGAGGACGGCTGCTGGGTTACCCAGCTCTTCAGGCCCTATAAGAGCCGGAGCGGCGGGGTTTAGAGCCGCAGGGCCTCGACCATGTAGCGAATGTTGGAGCGCGTTCCTTCCTGTCTTTTCATTTCAATTACAAAGATCATCGAACCGTCCCTGGGCGCGATCAGCACCTGTCTTATACGGTAGGAGCTGATATTGGGCCGCTGGAAATGGGGGCTGCCCACGGTATAGGTGCTTCTGGAACCGTCCGCCGAGATCCTTTCAAGATTTATAAAAAAAGAGGAACGCAGGGATGTACCGGAAGCTTCGATACTGGAAACCAGGTTTGCCCGAAAGAAATCACCGGTTTCAAAATTTCTGAATTCGACCGGTGTATAGGGGGACCAGTCGCCAAGGGCTATAAAGAGGGGCTGGCCCTGGAAGGAGTAATTGATACTGTGCCTTTCCGCCAGGGCTGCGTTCCGGCTCAGGACCTGATAGAGTGCCCCCGAACCATCATGTCCGGCAAGAACCGGAAAATCGTGGACATAAGAGACCCTTCCGCCGCTTACAAAGCTGTTTCGGCTAACATCGACAATGAACAAATCCGCCCAGGGCCTTAAAGAGGCGGCCTGAACGCCGTACTGGGCGAACATATAGGTCCTGCCGTCCGGGGAAAAACCCAAATCCACAAAAGTTGCCACATCTCCCGTCTGGCTATGGACTGAAGTCAGGCCGGAAAGGCCCAAAAACAGAAACATCGCGAGGGTACATAGGGTTTTCTTATGAAACATGGATCACTCCTCTTTAAGAATATCGGTTTTTTGACTTTAGTCTTGAGGATGCTCCAATAATGGATTATGCTTAAAAATATGAGGAACGCATGACTCTGTCGGCAAGGAACAGTTTTTTCAAAGGCGGGATAATCCTTTCGGCCATTTCGCTGGGCCTTGTGGCTGCCGGCGGCTACTTTCTTTTCTCGGCCTACCCAGAGGCGGCGGCCTCGGCGTCCATGCGCACCCACGGGCTGATACAGTGGATTATTTCGGGACTGGTTCAGCCTTCGGCCTATGTTCCCTACTGGTCCATGCTGGGCGCGGTGGCCTATTCCCTTATCAGTATTATCCTGATCTTCTACTTTTTTGAAAAAACCCAGGCCCCGGAGATCCTCTTTTTTGCATTCTTTGCAATGTCCATGTCCTTTGAAATCGTCAGAATGGTTGTCCCCTTAAAAGAGGTATTGCCCTTCCCGGCCATTTACCTTATAAGCTCCTCGCGGATCCTGATTTTCGGCCGTTACTTTGGCCTGTTTTCGCTCTTTGCCGCCGGCGTCTACGCGGCAGGCCTTGATGTACAAAAGCAGCAGAACGTTTTCTTTCTGTCGGTCCTGGCCGCCATGATCATCGCCATGAATGTTCCCATTGACAGCCTTGTCTGGGATTCAAGCTTTGTGCTTTTAAGCGGCTACAGATCCATGTTCAGCATGGTGGAGCTGGGAATACTCCTGGTTACCGTAACCAGCTTTTTCGTTTCCGCATATATCCGCAGCTCAAAGAGCTACATCATTATTGGCATTGGCGCCATTATGGCATTCGCCGGAAGGAACATGCTGCTCCTGTCCGATACCTGGATTACCCCACTTCCCGGCCTTCTGATCCTGGCGGCAGGCACCTGGCTCGCCTGCATACGGCTGCACCGGGAATATCTTTGGTTCTAGGGAGTTTCCTCCGCTTTTTTGTATTTTCTATCTAAGATAAACCCCAAACAGGCGAAAACCATTTGATTCCCAAAAGAGAAAGACATATCTTTTATTAATAACAAAAACTAAAAACAAAAACCAATAACAAAAGAGGAGAACAAAAATGATTAAAAAAAGTAATTTAATTGAGTGGGAAAAGCGTTACATGCTTGGTGTTCCCCTGATCGACGGGCAGCATAAAGAGCTGGTGCGCTTGACCAACGACCTTCATTTCGCCTGCCGCGATAGCAGGGAGACTGCCAATGACTGTTTTATCAGGGTTGCCCGCGAAGCGGTAAATTACGTGCGCTATCATTTTTCTACCGAAGAAAAAATGATGCTCTTGTTGATGTTTCCGCATTTTAACGAGCATAAAAAACACCACGAAAGTTTTGTCAAGGAAATTCTGCATCAGACTAAAATGTTTTCAGAGCAGCAAAACCTTGTCCCCAATCGCTTTGTCCATTTTCTTAAAGACTGGGTTTTGTCGCATATAGCGGTTCGTGACAAGGTATTTGCGGAATATGTATTGAGTTTGAGAGACGCTGACAAGCTGGAAATGATGTTTGACCCGGCGGTCTAGGCAAGGAGGAAAGGCAGGGGCAGGTAAAAGGCCATGACAGTAAGGCCCGCGGCCAGGGGCATCAATAGATTGTCAAAATCTTCCAGGGGAAGCATATCCACGAGCATGGTGACCAGGCTTGCGGCCAGGGCGATTCGCCAGTCCTGAAAAATCATAAAGCCGATAAAAGCCGTGACGGCGAAGCAGGCCAGGGAGCCTTCAAGGCTCTTGCCCGCCATAAAGGCAGGGCGGATACGCCCAAGAAGTTTGCCGGTAATGGTTGAGGCGCTGTCCGCAAAGGCCAGGACATAAACGGCAAAGGCCATAACCGGCGGAGGAAAAAGAAGTATTGAAAGAAGGGCGCCCAGGCCCAGGGTTACAGGCCCCAGGGCAAAATGGCCCTGTTCCTTTTTTCTTATCACCGCCAAAGTTACATTGGAAATAAGCGGCGGGGAAAATCCCAGAAAGCGCATGCTCTCTGCCCAGGTATAAAAAAGGATGCCGCCCATAAGAAGCAGGGCGGTGTGGGAAAGGTTGTGGGCCGCCAAAAGCGGAACCAGGGCAATGAGCAGATGTATGCCCTTTCTGAATACCTCGGCCTTTAATTCCCCGCCCGTGCGCTCATTGCTTTGTCGCAAAGCTCTTTTTACTCCCTGTTAGTATGTGTTTTGGATATATTAAGCCCTTTACTCAAAGAGGTAAAGCGGTTAAACTGCAAGGCGGACAGTAGCTTTGAACCGCCCGGAAGTAGCCCTATTTTTAAAATCTTTTTTCGCGGATCTAAAAAAAGCCGGGACGGATCTTCGGGAAGCCGCGCCCCTTTTAAAATCTTTTAACGAGCTCATTTTATCCCTTAAGCGGGATCTCCCCCTGTCAATTCCCCTTCTAAAAGAGCTGGCGAATTTTAAGAACAACAGCGAAGGCATTGTCTTCCATAGGCTTGAGCGCCGCTACTATAGACTCTGCCGTTTACAAAACGAGCTAAGCCGCCTGGATCTGAAAAAAGCGGCTCCCGGTGTCTCATCCGGCACTGCAAACCTGGAAGATTTTGTTTTCTCCCAAATTGATTTTTCCCGCTACAGGGCAATCGAAGAAAAAGACTTTAAGATGATCTTTCCGGACGGGCTGACTGACTTTGACGAGGCCTTCTTTAAAAATAATTTCCGCCTTGGCAGGGAAGAAGTACAAAATCTTATTAAAGAGAGCTACGAAAAAGCGGAAGGCTTACACAAACTAAAACAGGAAAACCCCGTGATTCTTTCTATCATGCGGAGCCTTGAAACATCTTTGGAAGATTCCCCCCTGTTTACGTCCGGGGAAATAACAGGGGAGCTAAAAAACCTCTTGGACTTTTGCCACGCGGCCATGCCGAATAATACGGAGCTGCTGTACCCGCTTCTGGTTTACGGCCTGGATGACACGCAGATCAGCCACAGCGACGGCATGACAACAAGGCTCTTCATCCCGGCCCAGGGGGACCTGTCGGGAACCTTTCAGCCGGCCGGCAAGCCCTGGACAAGAGTGTTAATTCCCGCCGCTTTAATAACGGCGCGGCCTACCCGTTAAAGCCGCCGCTTCCAAACTTGTTTATCATCAAGGATGGCTGGCGGGTTGCATCCATGGTATCCCGCCAGAGGCTGCCTTCCGGATCAACATGACTGCGGTGGGTTATTACCGTTCTTATGGGCAGATGCACAAACTCGTTGTTTACAAGACCAATGATGAGCTTGGTTTTCCCGGCCATGGCGGCGTGAACCGCGGCGTTCCCCAGGCGCTCACATAAAATAGAATCCGATGGATTTGCCGGAGCGGACCGGATGGCGTAACTGGGATCGATGTATTTCAGATTGATCTCAATCTTCTTTTCTTCAAAGTACTTGTTTATCCTGTCCCGCAGATAAGTTCCCACGTCCATCAGTTTTAGGTTTCCGCCGGCATCAAACTTTTTCTCGGTCTGGAGCTGTTCCTGCATGGCCCCCTCGGCGACTATGATGACCGCATGGCTGCGCTTCATCAGGCGCTGTTCAAGGTGGTGGAGAAAACCGTTATAACCTTCCAGGTTAAAGGGGACTTCGGGGATAAGGACGAAGTTGACATCGTGGCTGGCAAGGGCGGTATGGACGGCGATAAAGCCAGATTCCCGTCCCATAAGTTTCACAAGACCGATGCCGTTAATGGCAGAATTTGCCTCCATGTGGGCTGCAGTTACCACTTCAACTGCCTTGTCAACGGCAGTATCAAAGCCAAAGGATTTTTGAATAATGGCAATATCATTGTCAACAGTTTTGGGTACCCCAACTACGGCTACTTTAAGTTTGCGCCTGTCAATTTCCTTTGCAATCGCCAGAGCGCCGTTCTGGGTTCCGTCCCCGCCGACGGTAAAAAGCATATTAAGGTTGAGCTGCTCTATAGCGTCAACGATCCTGCTCATTTCCTTGCCGCCTCCGCGGGCGCTCCCCAGAAAGGTACCTCCCATTTTATGAATGCCTTCAACAACTTCCGGATTTAAAGCTCTTATGTTGAACTTGTATTCGGACAAGAAACCCTTAAAGCCGTATCGGATGCCGGAGATCCGCTGTACCCCGTAGCGGTACCACAGGCAGCGCACAACGGAACGGATCACGTCATTAAGGCCCGGACAGAGCCCGCCGCAGGTTACGATTCCCGCGTGGACATGGGCAGGGGTAAAGTAGATCATCTCCCTGGGGCCGGCGCATTCCAGCAGCTGGGTTTTTTTCAGGGGCGGCTGTGCGCCTGGTTTTGCGTCGACATTCAGTCTAACGTACTGGTCATCGGTTACATAATCCGCAATCATGTCCCCTTTGACACTTGACAATGCAATGGGAGACTTGACGTTGCGGCTTCCAAGTTCATCAATGGTAAAATCATTGGCCTCGCTCATGGACACCCCCTTTTAGGCACTTTAAGCTATTTATAACTATACAGTATTTACAGTTTCAGCACTACCCCAACTACAGCCGCGATAGCAATGTAAACAACCGGGTGTTTTTTAAATTTAAAAATCAGAAAAAAGATAGCGAGAAAAACAATCGTCTCCTTCCAGCGAAGGAACTGGTACCACTGGAGCGCGGCGTTATTCCACAGGGCAAGGCTGATAACCCCAAAGCCCGCCGCAGAAAGCAGACCTACGGCAGCGGGGCGAAAGCCCATGAACAGGGTGTTTACTGTCGTGTTATCCCTAAAAGATTGAAGCATTCTTGAGATAATTGTAATGATGATGATCGAAGGGACAATCAGGCCCAGGACTGCGATGTAGCCGCCGGGAATCCAGGCGTAGTGCAAACCCGTATAGGCCGAAAGATTCACGCCAATGGCGCCCGGCACGACCTGGGCAACCGCAAGCATGTTCCCAATCATTTCCCTGCTAAGCCAGTCAGAGTTGTCCGCAAGCTCAAAAAGGAAGGGCACTGTGGCAAGGCCCCCGCCAATGGCAAAGAAGCCTATTCTAAAGAAGTTGCCAAAAAGGTAAAGGAACATCACTGCCGCCCTTCCTTTTTCTGCCGGAAAATTATCAGGGCGGCAAGTCCAGAGGCAATAACCAGCGTCACCGGGGATCTTGCCATGGTCGGCAGTATTCCGGCGGGAATGGCGGAAATGGCAAACACGAAAAGAAAAATCGCAAGGGCCCTGGTGTTTTTGACGACCCCTTTTACAAGGCCAATCACTATATCCAGGATTAGGGCGCCTACCGCGATGCGTATGCCGGTAAAGGCGTGCTGTGCTGCAGGCAGATCGGCCAGGTTGCTGATAAAAATGGCCGCCAGAATAATCAGGCTGGCGCCGGGTAAAATAAAAGCCAGGGTGGCAAGTATGCCGCCAAGAATTCCCTTTCTTTTGTAGCCTATAAAGGTAGAAATGTTCACGACGATAATCCCGGGAGTTATCTGGGCGATGGTGTAGTAGTCCATCACCTCGTCCATTGTTGTCCAGCCTCTTTTTTTTACAAGTTCCCGCTCTATCACGGGGACAATGGCATAGCCGCCCCCAAAGGTGATAAAGCTCATTTTGAAAAAGGCCAAAAAAAGTTCAAGGTATCCTTTCATTGGGCAGGTTCATCAATTGAAATGCGCAGTTCTTTTAACTGTTCCGCACTCACCGCATTGGGGCTTTCGTCCATAAGGCCCTCGGCAAAGGAATTTTTCGGAAAGGCAATCACCTCTTTGATGGAAGTCTCGCCGGCCATGATCATCACCAGGCGGTCAAGGCCGGGAGCGATGCCGCCGTGGGGCGGGGCGCCGTACTTGAATGCCTCGGTTAAAAAGCCGAACTTCGATTCGGCCTCGGCGGGATCAAAGCCCACGATGTTGAAGATGCGTTTCTGTAACTCCGGCTCGTGGATTCTTATGGAGCCGGAGGCCAGTTCAAAGCCGTTGAGTACCAGGTCGTAAAGGTCTCCCTTTACCGGGCCTGGGTCCGTCTCCAGAGTCTTGTGGTACTGCTCCTGCGGGTAGCTGAACATGTGGTGGGCCGTTTCCCAGCGTTTCTCGTCCTCGTTCCAGTCAAAGAGGGGGAAGTCCACAATCCAGACAAACTCGAATTTGGCAGGAGCGTCAGGCCCAGGCTCGCAGAGGTCCAGGTCCCGGCCCAGCTTTGAGCGCACCGCGCCCAGGGCCGTGTTGGCGAGCTTTCGGCTGCCGTCCGCGACGATAAGAATCAAATCTCCAGCGACGGCCCCAAGGCCCTTGCATATTTCCGCTGCCTGGTTTGCAAAAAACTTCGACACGCCTCCCTCAAGCTCAGAGTCCGATTTTACGCGCATCCAGGCAAGGCCCCGGGCCCTGTAGATCTTCGCGTGGGCCTCAAGTTCCTCAATCTGCTTGCGCGAGTATTCAATGGTCTTCTCTCCGATTTTGCCCGGAAGCACAAGGGCCTTGACCGCCCCGCCTGCCGACAGGGCCTCCTTAAAGGCCTGGAAATCGGAGGCGGCGGCCCATGGGGAGAAGTCTTGCAAAGGCAGCTCAAAGCGCAGGTCCGGCTTGTCGGTGCCGTAGGTTTCCATTGCCTCTTCGTAGGAGAGCCGCTTAAACTGGGCCGCCAGTTCAAGGCCCAGGGTTTTTTTAAAGACGTATCTTAAAAGCCCTTCGGTCATGGCAAGGACGTCTTCGCGGTTTACAAAGGACATTTCAATGTCGATCTGGGTAAACTCTGGCTGCCTGTCCCCCCTGGCGTCCTCGTCCCGGTAACAGCGGGCGATCTGAAAGTATCTGTCAAAGCCTGCGACCATAAGGATCTGCTTGTAAAGCTGAGGACTCTGGGGCAGGGCGTAGAATTTTCCCGGGTAAAGCCGGGAAGGAACCAGGTAGTCCCTTGCGCCTTCTGGGGTTGAGCGGATAAAGGTGGGGGTTTCAATTTCGTAAAAGTCCTGCTCCCTCATGTATTCCCTGACGGCGAAAGTTACTTCGCTGCGCAGCTTTATCCGCCGCTGCATGGAGGCCGAGCGCAGATCCAGGTAACGGTACTTTAGGCGCAGTTCCTCTCTGGCTTCGGAGTCCTCGTCAATCTGGAAGGGCAGGGTTTCGCAGCGGCCCAGGACGACAATCCTTTCCGCGGCCACTTCGATTTCGCCGGTGGGCATTTCCGGGTTTAACATGCTGTCCGGCCGTAGCCGTACAGTGCCTTCTACCGCCAGGCAGAACTCGTTCCTGATTTCCGCAGCCGTCTGGGCCAGATCGGCGGGAATCTGGGCGGACGGAAATGCGGCCGGGTCAAGCACCGTCTGGGTTATCCCGTAACGATCCCTCAAATTGATAAAAGAAATGCCCCCGTGATCCCGCTTCCGGTGCACCCAGCCGTTTAGGATCACCTTTTTGCCCTCATCGCTCTTTCTAAGATCGCCGCATGTAGCTGTACGTTTCATTGATTCCATCCCAAGAATTTAGTCAAAATCGGCCCAAACTGTCAATTATCTGCTTGACAGAGTTAAAACAAAAGCCTATACTGGTTGTGAAATATTTCACGGAGGTATTTTGGAGCAGATTCCCGGCCCCACAAAAGAAAGGCTCCTTTACCTGATGCGGCTTTTGGAGCAGACGGCGGGGCAGGGGGCCATTACCTCGGCCCAGATAGAGGCCCTTAGCGGCTGGGCAAGCCATACGGTGCGCAAGGATATTTCCTTCCTGGGAACGGCCCTGGATGTCCAGGCCGTAGGTTCACAGGCGGGTTATGAGCCGGCGGCCCTGGCTTCCCATATCAAAAGGGCCCTGGGCCTGGGCAAGCGCCGGAAGTTCTGCGTGGTGGGCCTTGGGCGGCTGGGCTCGGCCTACCTTAACCTTGCAGAGGAGGAGGACAGCGAGTTTGAGCTTGCCGCCGGTTTTGACAGCAATGTGAACCGTACGGAGATTTTAAAATCCGCGGTTCCCCTTTACCCGGCCTATAAGATGGAGGAGGTGATAAGCCGCTTCGGCATTGAAATTGCCCTGCTCTGCGTGCCTGTCGAGGCGGCCCAGGGGGCGGCGGATCGGCTGGTCCAGGCGGGGATTCGGGGCATACTTAACTTTGTCCCGGCCCACATTACGGTTCCACAGGAAATAGCAGTCCGGAACGTCTATGTTACTGACGAACTTCGGGCTCTTTCAATAAGAATGTTATAAGAGGAGATGAGTATGCGAGTTTACAATTTTTCACCAGGTCCATCGGCGCTTCCGCTTGCGGTATTGGAAAAGGCCGGCGCGGAAATTACCGACACAAACGGCACAGGCCAGTCGGCAATGGAAATGAGCCACAGGTCAAAGGACTTCAAACCAATTATCGAAAAGACCGAAAGCCTATTACGGGAACTTATGGGCATCCCGGCCAATTACAAGGTGCTTTTCCTACAGGGCGGGGCATCGCTTCAGTTTGCCATGGTCCCCCTTAACCTGGCCGGCGTCGAGGCCGGGGCCCCAAAAAAGAAGGCCACCTACATCGACACCGGCGTCTGGGCAAAAAAAGCCTCGGATGAGGGGGCCAAGTACGTCGATCTGACTATCAGGGCTTCATCCAAGGACAAGGCCTACACATACATTCCCGCCGCGCCTGCGCCGGAAGCGGATGACGCCTACTACCACATCGTCCTTAACAACACCATCGTGGGAACCAAGTGGCCCACGCTCCCGGACACCGGCTCTGTGCCCCTGGTGGCGGATGTTTCAAGCTGCATCGCCTCTGAGCCCCTGGATGTCTCCAAGTTTGGCATTCTTTACGCCGGGGCTCAAAAGAACCTGGGGCCGGCGGGCACCACGCTGGTCATTATCCGCGAGGACCTTATCGGCCATGCTCCGCCCTGGGTTCCGGCCATGCTCCGTTACGATATCCACGCCGCCGAGGGCTCCATGTACAATACCCCTCCATGTTACGGGATTTACATGATAGGCCTGGTGATGGAATGGCTTAAGGGCCTTGGCGGATTACAGGCCATTGCAAAAATAAATCAGGAAAAGGCCGGGCTTTTGTACTCCTGTCTGGAGGCCAGCAAGCACTTTACTTCGCCGGTGGAGAAATCCTGCCGCAGTTTGATGAACATTCCCTTTGTTCCAAAGGAGACAGATGAGGCCAAGCGGGAAGAAATTGAAAAGCGCTTTGTCAAGGAAGCGGCCGCCGAGAAGCTTTTGAACCTGGCCGGACACCGCCTTGTGGGCGGCATGAGGGCCAGCATTTACAACGCCATGCCAGTTGAGGGAGTAAAGGCCCTTGTTGCATTCATAGAAAAGTTTGAAAAGAGTCTATAAGGAGCAAGCCATGTTTAAGATCAGAACAATGAATAAAATTTCACCTTTGGGGCTGGACCTTTTCCCCAGGGACAAATACGAGATAGCCAGCGAGATCCCAAACCCTGACGCCATTTTGGTAAGAAGCGCGGACCTTAACTCCATGGAGATCCCCGATTCGGTATTGGCCATTGCGCGGGCTGGGGCAGGCTACAACAATATCCCCGTAGCGGCCTGTTCAAACAGGGGCATCGTTGCCTTTAACACCCCAGGAGCCAACGCCAACGCCGTAAAGGAGCTGGTCATAGCCTCCATGCTTTTGGCCTCCAGGGACATCTTTAGCGGGATAAGCTGGTGCAAGGGCATTGGGGACAAGGCCGACCAGGTGCCGGAGCTGGTGGAAAAAGAAAAGTCCCGCTTTACCGGCCCGGAACTTGCGGGCAAAACCCTGGGGGTACTTGGCCTTGGCGCCATTGGGGTCATGGTTGCCAATGACGCCGTGGCACTGGGAATGAATGTAATCGGCTGCGATCCCTTTATTTCCGTGGATGCCGCCTGGAACCTTTCCCGCTCCGTAGTGCGGGCCGACTCGCTGGAAGGGCTGCTTTCAAAGTCCGACTATGTGAGCCTCAACCTGCCCCTGAACGAAAACACAAAGGGGCTATTGAACGCCGAAAAAATCCGCTCCATGAAAAAGGACAGCCGGATCGTCAACCTTTCCCGCGGCGGCCTTGTGGTCGAGGCGGACATCATCGAGGCCCTGAAAGCAGGAAAAATCGCCGCATACGTCACCGACTTTCCCACGGCGGAACTTCTGGCCTGTCCAGGTGTCATCCCAATTCCCCACCTGGGCGCCTCCACCCCAGAGGCCGAGGATAACTGTGCGATCATGGCAGTTCAGCAGATTATGAACTACCTTGAGTCCGGGGTTATAAAAAATTCCGTAAACCTACCCGGCTGCAATCTGGAAAAGCGGGCGCCTTTCCGGTTTTCGGTCATTAACCGGAACGTTCCAAAGATGGTGGGGCAGATAACCACGATCCTGGCGGAGGAAAATATCAACATCATGGATTTTATCAACCACCACCGGGACGAATACGCCTACAATATTATTGACACGGAGCAGAGTATAAGCGAGCAGGCCCTGGCGCAGATCAAAAAGATTGAGGGAATTATAAGGGTTAGGGCAATAGGCTAAGTTAGGGGTTACGGGGAGGGGGGACTATTCTGACGCAAGCCTCTTGACGGTTTCCATGTCCAGGCCGGTTATTTTTGTGATAAGCTCCATAGGAACCCCCTCCGCCATAGCGTTTCTGGCAACATCTTCACGGCCTTTTTTCTCGCCTTTTTCCATGCCTTCCTCATGGCCTTCCTCGTAGCGAACCGCCAGGGCATCATCCATATTCCACTCTGTCATCAGCATACTCAGAACCTCCGACGCTTGTTTCTCCAAGAACTCCTTCAGTATATCATGGTCGCGGCAGTAAACAACAGCTTTTTTTATCGCTTCCTGCAGGCTGTAACCACCGTTTTTAAACTCCCGCACTTTTGCCGTAAATGCACTGTATTGGCTTAAAAACCGGCACTTATTAACGATGGCTTCATTCTTGCCCTCGTTGATGTTTAATACCTTTACCTCCAGTTCCAAAACAGGGTTTGCCTTCTCGGGAAGCCCAAGGGGCTCTATGTCCATAAACAAATCGGAAAGCTTAAATGTGTCTTCATCGGGGAAGGGGTCAATCCCGTTATAAAGCACAAAGAATTCGGGCTGTGGAATGTAAATTTGCTTTTTTGAGTAGATATTTTTGTCCTCGACAATCTTTTCGTATATTCTGCCAATATACATTAAAAGCCGCAGGGCCATGTTCGGGTTTATGGTTGACTGGTGTTCGATAAGGACAACCAATCTGCCCCCTATCTCGAAAGATATGTCGTTTAGCTGATCCATGAAAAGGACATCATCAAGGGTATTGATGACGACAGGAACATCATCCGGCAGGCTTAGCCCTTTTAATGCACAGTATAACTCACGTAGAACATCAGGGTCGCTGAAAAGCAGGGAGAAGACACTGCTTTTGAATTTGGTATTTGCTTTCATGTTTTCCTCCATACCCTATAACGGTGCGAATATGCAGGACGCTTTTGATTTTCAGGAAAAATGTTGCGAATTTACGGAAAAAATTGTCTTTTTACCTGCTAACTGCTTCATTCTCCCCACCCATTATACCCGAGTAATGCCCGGCGCAGGCCCCTGAGCCGGGCGAGGGATTGACTTACTCTAACCACCATGCTTCATCGTCAGAAGTTCTTCGATACTCTGCATACCAACTGAAGCCTGCCGTATATAAATCATGAATATAAGTATCCTGCGGTATTAGGGAATATTCTTCCGGAAAAATAAAATTACCTTTATCATCCAGATCTAACCAAAAAAAAACTCGCAATAAATTCCAGCCCTTATACAATTCAATTATTTGCTCGCCAATTTTATAGCTTCCTTCAATATTTGAATAATAGTATCTGTGTTCTATATGTGTACTAGAAGATTCAATAAATCTGTATAGACTAATGGCAGGATCAAAATGGACCATTGATATTCTCATCCCGTCAGTTATGTCATAAGCGCCTAACACAGATGGATCAATTAAGTATTTATCATCAAGACTTGAAGGAAGCGTATATGATAATCTGCCATCTAATATTCTTCCAACAGTTATTTTATCCTCTGTACCGATTGTTTTATCAAAATACATTTCTACAATTTCATCAGGAAAATCAATACGCGCATTTTGAACTATACGTATATCAGCTTTGACATTTATACAAGCCGTAAATAAAATCACGATTGTAAAAATAATCTTTTGCATTATAAACCTCATTTAGGCAAATATATAGGGTTTTTATGTCCCCGCCAAGCACCTATGCAGCAGGCAGGGCGGCAAGCTGGGTTTTGCCAGGCTTGACTTTTCCATTATCTAAAATACAATGTGTCTTGAAAAAACTTTTAAGGAGTACGGAAATGGGACTTATCGTTGCTTTGTTGGTTGGGTTGTTGATCGGTGTCTTGGCGCAGGTTCTGATGGGCGGCAGCCTGGGCTGGATATTGAGCATTATTCTTGGTCTGCTCGGCGGCTTTGTCGGCGGCTTCCTTTTCCAGGCCCTGGGCATTAGCATCGGCGGCCTGATTGGGCAAATTATAGCCGGTGTGATTGGCGCCTGCCTTATCCTCTTTGTGGTAAGATTTTTTAAGAGATAGGCAGAGTATGCTTAATGACCTACTAAGCGCACACAAAGGATCTTTTAAGGATCACACGGAACTTCGCGCCCAGGTGAATACCACAAGGCAAGTGTCTTTTCTTGCGGGTAACATGACCCACAACGCGCAAAGCAGCGAAGGCGGGGTTTCGGCCCGTGTTTACCGGGGCGGCACCTACGGCTTTGCCTCGGGGGCGGAGTACTCAAGCGAAAGCATCAAGAACGTGCTTGGCGCCGCAACGGACAACGCGGCCTTTATGGACAGGCAGGTAAACAAGAGTATGCCGCCTTTACCTCAACTGGCGTCCGGCAGCTTTGAAGCGCAGACTAAACCCGGCAACGAGATACCCCAAAGTATTTTGATCGATTACGCCAAGGCCTTGGACGACATGATAGCGAATAAATACAAAAAACTGTCCAGCCGCACCATACTGGCGAACAGCCTGGAAATAGAAAAACTGCTGGTGGTAAGCGACGGCGCGGACAGCCATTTCTACCAGCCCCGCAGCCTTGTCTATGTCTGGCTGACTGTCGAGACGGACGACGGGATTCCCGTTGAGCTCTACAAGCCCTTCGGCGGCTATGGCCATTTCGACGCACTCTTTCCCGATCCCGCCCTGATGTCCGCTGATATCGAGGCCCTGTACGAGCAGTTGATGCAAAAACGCGAGGGGGTGTTTCCCAACGCTGGTATGGCCAAGTGCGTATTGCACCCCGAACTTGCCGGCATGCTCGCACACGAGGCCGTCGGCCACACGGTAGAGGCGGATCTGGTTCTGGGCGGCTCGGTTGCGGCACACAATCTGGGTAAGCAGGTGGCAAGCGAGCTGGTAACAATGGTAGACTTTGCCCACACGGCCCTGGGCGAACCCTGTCCGCTTCCGGTTTATGTCGATGATGAGGGCAGCATTGCCGAGGACGCAGTTTTAATCGAAAACGGTATTCTAAAGGGTTTTATGCACTCCAGGGAAAGCGCCCAGCACTTTGGCGTAAAGCCCCAGGGAAACGCACGGGCCTTTAGCTTTTCTGACGAGCCACTTATCCGTATGCGCAACACGGCAATACTTCCCGGCAAGGACAAGCTGGAAGACATGATCGCCAGCATTGACGACGGCTACTACCTGGTCAAAACGGGCAACGGCCAGGCGGACATGACCGGCGAGTTCATGTTTTCCGTGGGGCTGGGCTTTGAGATCAAAAATGGCAAACTGGCCAGGCCAATCCGCGAGACCAGCATTTCCGGCGTGGCCTTTCAGATGTTGAAAACCGTGGACATGGTTTCGGACGATATGCACTGGGATTCAAGCGGCTTTTGCGGGAAGAAACAGGTCATGACCGTGAGCATGGGCGGCCCGGCCATTCGCTGCGATGTAAACATAGGGGGCAGATGATGAGCTATAACGACCTGGCACACTACGCCCTGGAAGCGCTCTTGAAGGCCGGAGCGGACAAGGCCGCATGCAGGCTAAGCCGCGGCCGCAAGGATGAATTCAACATAGAAGCCAACAAGTTTACCCTGATGCGCACGCTCTTTGACGATCAGCTCTACCTAAAGGCCATTAAAGAAGGCCGCAAGGGCGTGATGCACGTCAACAAACTCGACAGGGATTCCGTTGACCAGGCCGTTGCCGGCTGCATGGCCCTGACCGCCTCTGCCTTAAGCGACGAGGCCGAGGACATTGCCGAAAAGGCGGAGAACAAGAGCTTTTCCCAGAGCCTTGGCGGTGCAAATATGGACACGCTTTTTGCCAGAACCAGGGACTTTGTCGAGCAGGTCAAGGACGAGTTTCCAAAGATCGTGCTGGAAAGCATGACTACGGACTTTAACAGCGCGAAAACCACTTACATAAATTCCAAAGGTGTGGAGTTCAACACGGACACTGAGTACTATCAAATGGGAACAATGTTCTCGGCAAAGGACGGGGAGAAATCCTCGTCGTTTAATGGCTACGGCGCGCTGCTTGCCTCTCTGGACCGGCCCTTTATGGACCTGGACATGCACCGCAGCCTGCTTGGCGAGTCCGAAAGATCCCTGGACGCGCGTATGCTGGAGGGAAAGTTTGTCGGCAAGGTAATTGTGACCCCGGCCTGCAGCGACATGATCTGGCAGACCATCATTGACTGCTTTATTTCCGACTGGTCCATGATAGAAGGCACAAGCCGCTGGAAAGACGCCCTTGATACCAAGGTCGCCGATTCCAAACTGACCATGCGCGCCTCTCCGCTGCACCCGGCCATTGTCGCTGGCGAGCGTTTTACAAACGACGGCTTTGAAAGCCGCGATGCGGACATCATCCGCGACGGCGTGTTAAAATCCTTCGCGCTTTCGCTTTACGGCTCCCGTAAGACCGGCAAGCCCAGGGCGCTTAACACCGCCTTTTCCAACATCGAAGTGCTGGCGGGCGATACGCCCCTGCAAGAGATCGTCAAGGGCGTCGACCGGGGCATCCTGCTTAACCGTTTTTCCGGCGCGTCGCCCGGGCCCAGCGGGGATGTTTCCGGGGTGGCCAAGAACAGCTTCCTGATAGAAAAGGGCGCGGTAACTGACGCCCTGCAAGAGACAATGGTTTCATTCAATATTCTTGATATTCTGAACAGTATTACGGCAATATCCGCCGAGCGCTGCTTTAACGGTTACAATATTCTGCCCTGGTGCTGCTTTGACGGAGTTAGCATTTCAGGAGGCTAATAGAGCGAAAAGATGAAGACATCTAAGCTGCTTAAATTATCCGCCATAAACAAGATAATTCTGGTAACCCTTGCCGCCATAACCGCTGTTTTTATTCTGCAGATATTGATGCTGGGGCGCATACTGATTTCAAGCGGCAGGAATAACGCAATCACCATGTACGAGGCCCACGTGATTCACATTACGGATCTGATTGGCGGAAATCTGCTTTCAATAAACAACTCACTCGATCTGACCCAGCAAATGCTTGCCATGCTTGATCCCAATTCGCCCTATGCGGATATTGTGGCCGGAAGAATTCTGTTTGGGATGATGGAATTGAAAGAAAATATCTACAACGCCTGGTTTGTTTTCGACAAAGGTTTGTTCTGCCAGGACAGGTATTTTATAAGGGACTTTATCAGACATGATGGAATTATCGTAGAAATTGACAGCCAGCAAATTGAAAGCCTATTGGAAGAGCCCCAGGACGCAGCCTGGTTCTGGCAGCCATTTACAACAGGAAACAGATTTTTTGACGATGTGAGCCTTTACGATTACCGGCTTGGAGATGGACAAATATATACCTCTACAATCAGTGTCCCTATTGCAGCGGAAGGAAGGATCGTCGGTGTTTGCGGAATAGATTTTATTTACGAGGACATGTTTTCCCTGATTGATATCCACAGGGAAATGGAGGGCTGGACCGTACTGCTTTTGAGTCCCGACATGACAATCCTTCACGGGCCCCGCCGCGAATTGCTCTATCAAAATCTCGAGGATTTTCCCTTTAGACAAGCCGGGGGTAGGGGCAGGAACAGAGACAGGGATATTAACCTTGCTCAAAGTACGCTGGAACATGGCGCGGCATTCTCGCAGATGGGGGTCTTGTCACCCTTTTCCGGCCATAGCTCGCTTGTGTCCATTCATCCGATAACAGTTGATACTGAATCGGGACGCATTTTACTTTATCTTTATATCGATGCGCCCATGGATACGCTGACAGCGCAGGCCAACCAGCAGAGGCTATTAACATCGCCTTTGCTGTTAATTCAGTACTTGATTGCCTTTTTCATTATTATAAGGCTTGCCATTAAGCTTAAGCGCATAACTGAAAAAGCCGAGGCAGCCAGGGAGCGCGCCGAGGAAGCGACGGAGGCAAAGGCCATGTTTCTGGCCAATATGTCCCACGAAATCCGCACACCCATGAACGCTATTATCGGGATGTCGGAACTTCTGCTTTCTCAAGAGCAAGGCTCAGAACAAGGTTCAGAGCAGATTCGCCAGATTCGGGATATTCATGTGTCCGCCATATCTCTTTTGGACATAATCAATGACATTCTGGATCTTTCAAAAGTACAGGCCGGCAAACTGGAACTTTCGCCGGTGCATTACGACCTTAATCAACTGATTGACAATATCGGCTCAATGGCAAAATTTTTATCCGGCAACAAGAACCTGGATTTTAAGCTGCACACCGAAGGCGGGCTTCCAGGCTGCCTTTACGGGGATGATGTCAGATTAAGGCAGATACTTCTTAATGTGCTGGGCAACGCCATCAAATTTACAAACGAGGGTTTTGTGCATCTTTCAGTCAGCGCAACGGATACAAGCGTCAATTTTGATATCAGCGACAGCGGCATAGGCATAGCGAAAGAAGAAATCCCCAGGCTTTTTGACGCCTTTACACAGGCGGACATGCGGAAGAACCGCAGCAAGGAGGGAACCGGCCTTGGCCTTTCCATCACAAAGTCACTGCTGGAAATGATGGGCGGCCAGGTATCGGTGGAAAGCGTTTACGGCCAGGGTACGACGTTCCATATTACAATCCCAAAGATCCCCGGCGATCCAGCGCTAATCCAGCAGTATGGCAGCGGTGAAATCACAATCAGCGCCCCCGGCGCGAAAATACTGGTGGTGGACGACAATACGATTAACCTGAATGTCGCCGCAGGGCTTTTGCGGCTCTTCAAGGTCGAGGCGGACACAGCCACCAGCGGCAGACAGGCAATCCAGATGCTTCGCGAAACCCCGTTTGACCTTGTGTTCATGGACCACATGATGCCGGAAATGGACGGCGTAGAAGCCGCAAAAATCATCCGTGAGATGGGCCTGGGCGTTCCAATAATAGCACTTACCGCCAATGTAACGGCAGGCGCAAGGGAAGAATTTCTGGCTGCCGGCATGAACGATCTGCTGACAAAGCCTGTAAAAAGGGCCTTGCTGGGCAAAGTACTGGAGGACTGGCTTCCCGCCGAAAAGATTGTCAGAGTGACCGGCGGCGCGGCTGGCGCAAATGAGTTAAAAACAGAGGCTGATTCAGCCGCAGCTTTGGACACAGAATTCTGGCGTGCGGTCGAACAGATAGAAGGGCTCTCCCTAAAGTCAGGGCTGGACATGGTTTCCGGCCAGCGGGATGTTTTTGAAAGGTCCCTTCGGCTGACGGTAAGGGAAATTGAAAAGAGCGAAAAAAACCTGAATGTCTTTTTGGCCAGTGCCGACATGCGCGGTTTTCGCATTGAAGTGCACGGCATAAAAGGCTCCCTGGCCAACATTGGCGCAGATAAGCTTTCCTCAATGGCAAAGGAGCTTGAGACCGCAGCCGATAGTGCCGGCCAGGACTTCTGCGCGGAAAATCTTCCGCCGTTTTTGGAAGGGATTGGGGCTTTAAGAACAGGCCTTTCAGAGGCCTTTGCGCAGAAAACACAGGGCCTGGACGATACCCTGGAAATATCGGCCCAATTGCCGGTGATCTTTGAAAAGCTAAAGACCGCCTTTGCCGCTACTGATTTTTTGGCTATAGATAAAGGGATGGAAAGCCTTGCCGCCCTAAACCCGCAGGGCGCTCTTAAAGAAGAAATTGAAAAAATTAAAGATGCCGTATTAATGATGGATTACGATGCTGCCGTGAAAGTAATGCATGACTTGCTAAAATAACTTTTTCCTGACAATATGCTTCGCTATCTTCTTTCGCAGAATATCTTCCTGAACCGGTTTTACGATAAAATCACAGGCGCCAAGGGAATGTGATGCCGAAATGTGCTCAATGGTTCCCATGGCGGTCAGGATAATAACCGGGGTGTCCTTATGCTCCTGGAAACTTCTTATTATGGGGATAAGCTCAAATCCGCTGCGTCCTGGCATTTCATAGTCAAGCAAAAACAACTCGGGCACTATCTGCTGCAAGAACTTTTCGATCATCATCGGGTTCGCGATCCCGTACACCTTGTATTTGTCGTCCAGAATAGAGGAAACGGTCTGTAATATTACCGAGGAGTCATCAACCACAAGAATTCGCATTTTGCGTTTTTCTTCCTCGCGATCCAGCTTGTCAAGCATTTTTTTCAGCGTTTGCGCTGAAAAAGGCGGGATGGTCCCGCTTGCATGGGGCGAATCATCTGAGGCGAGAAGATCTGAACGGTCTTCTGTAATTTCAGCCGAGTGTATTCTATCGTAAATGGCCTTTAAATCATCAAGAATGCTCTTTGTACAGCTTGCGGCAAAATCCGCCTTGTTTGACTTTATGGCGCTTATTATGTCGCTGAGTATAAGGGTAAATTTTTTGCAGCTCATATCCTCAAGCAAGGTCTTGATGTTCTCTACCGTCTGGCAATCGTCTTTCTGGGCATCAAGGGAGGCTATTCTGGCCAAGGCATCCAGGGCTCTGGGTGCGTCAGCTAAAAATCTCGTCAGAAGAGAAAAATACCCTGCGATCGAAAGCGACAGGTCTTTTTCGGCAATCTTGCGTATGTCCAGATCACCCTGTCTTAGCAAGGTAGTCAGGTCGAAATTCCGGACTAGTTCCTTTCCCATCTGGTACCCCTTTCTGCTGCCAGTTTAGCGCGATTTTGGCCCCCTGCGCAACTGTTGTTAAATAAGCAAAAAAAGTTTAACCTCTATTGTGTATAATGGTTTTCTATATGATAATGGAGGTACTATGAAACGAGTAATAATAACGGTTCTTATTCTCTGTTTAGCCGGGATGACGATCTTTGCCCAGGTCACGGATATGTCATACTATACCGAAGAATACATGAGGACAGACGGCACATTTACCGACCGCCTGGAGATTCTGCGGGATGTTCAGGAGGCTGGCCATACGGGAATCGGTGAATTTTACCACGATGCCCTAAGGTTCCTGATTCTAAGGTGGCCTGATATCGACACTTTCGAGGATCGTGTGGCTGCCAATGAGGCTGGAAGAATCCTCTGCCAGGCCCTTGGCGCCGAAGCCTACAACGAGGCAGCCGGGGATCTTTGGCAGGTAGTGCTGTTTTCAGACGTTATCAGGGACATAAACGACGGCTTCCTTATGCAGGATGCCTTTATTGCCCTGGGACAGGTGGGCGGTACGGACTTTATTGACCATATCGTGCTCCGTCTGGACGACTTTAACACCCTGGTTGTCTCCGACGTGGAGACCCGCAGAAGGGTAAACCGGGCAGTGGTCGGGGCCATTAACGCCCTGGAAACCCTGGCTGACCCCAGGGGCTACCGGCCGGTGTTTTTCGCCTCCGTAGGCTGGTACGAAGCGGCCATAAGGGCCATCGCTTCCATGGCCCTGCCGAATATAATGGAAGATCCCGGCGAGATCCTGGCCGAGGTTATAAGGAGTCCCGGCTCTGTTCCGGAAGTCAAGTTTACCGCCTGGAATGAAATGCTGCGTTCCAATGCCCCCAACGAGTCCAAGGCCAGGGTTGCGGCAGTGGCCCTTGAAACAGGCTGGATTTATGCCACCAGCGATCCCAGTTTCCAGAGGATCTTAAGGGAAATGCGGATGGGTGCCATTGATATCATCCGTCTTTACGGGGTCGAAGATGATTCGGTTTATGTCAATATGGGGAGATCATACAGTAATAACTTTATCAACCCTGTCCCCCACTACGATGAGATACTTAGAACCCTAAATGCCCTGGGCGTAATAGGAACCGATGAAGCGGTTCAGCTTCTTTTAAGCTTCCTAAGGGAACTTCATGACAGAAGGCGGATTGGGCCCTGGGGTAACAAGGAACGGCAGGTTATGCAGTGGCTATTGCCCGCCATCGGGCTGACCAAAACCCAGTCAATGGAAGTACGCCAGCTCCTGACCACCATTCAGCGCTCCGGCGACTATACGGGCGCAGAACAGACCTGGGCAAGGGATGCTTTAAGGGCATTGGACAGTTAAGATTAAGCTTTAGAGCCCTGCAATCGCGGGGCTCTTTTTTACTCAGACAGTATTCTTAGGACCTCATCTACCGACTTGGCGTTGAGGATCTCCTGCCTTTTTTCCGCGCTTTTAAAGAGCAGACTTATCTCAGCCAGGAACTGCAGATGGGGTCCGGTCTTTTCAACGGGGGAAAGCGTCATAATGAAAATCCTGCATGGCTCATGATCCAGGGCGTCGAATTCCACCGGGGCATCGGAGATCCCAATACAGGCCACCAGATCATTAATCGTGGGGCTTTTCCCATGGGGAATGGCAATGCCGTGCTTCATCCCGGTTGACATTTTGGTTTCTCGTTCCATAATGGCCGCAAAGGCCGCAGGGCGGTCATCGATTTTCTTCGCTGCCACAAGGATATCGAGTAACTCGTTGATAATCTCCTCTTTACTTGTCCCCTTGAGGCTGAGGCAGATAGTGTCCTTGTTAAGTACAGTTTTCAGATTCATACAGATATTGTAAAGCCCATGCGTTTAAAAGTCAAGGACAATGTTCAGTATTAATTGCAAAAAAGGTCAATAAGCGCTATTATTCCGGTGAAATTGTATGAATAATCGTTTTCTCCGCCGGGCAAACGCCAGCCAGATAGTGCAAAAACTCACGGTCAAAACAGTCATGGAGCGGAAGCTCATTAAAGAGGGGGATCGCATACTCATCGCGGTTTCCGGGGGGAAGGACTCGACAGTGCTGGCCTGGGCGCTGGCCAAGATCAGAAGGGCCGTGAAAATGGACTACGAACTTGCGGCCCTGCATATTTCAAGCGATTTTTGCCATTGCTGCCAAAAATCCGCCCTGGCGGAGCAGCTTGAAGGCTGGGGCATCCCCTTTCTGGACCTTTCGGTGCCCATTGTCGGCAGGCTAAAAGAGGGCCGCAAGATGAACTGCTACTGGTGCTCCACCCAGCGGCGCACGGAGCTAATCCGGTACGCCCTGGCAAATAACTTCAACAAAATAGCCCTGGGGCACCATTTGGACGACATAATCGAGACTTTTTTCATGAATATGACAGGCCAGGGCCGGCTTTTGGCAATGCCCATCTACCTTTCCTACCGGAAATACCCCCTTAGCCTTATCCGGCCCCTGGGCTGCCTGGAAGAAAGGCAGATTATCGCCTGCGCCGCCGAGCAAAACATCCTAAAAAACACCTGCACCTGCCCCTACGGGGCCAATTCCGGCAGAAAAGACATCCGCGCGCGCATCGCCGCCTTTACCAATGAATCGGGGGCGGTAAAACGGCGGATCCTGGCCTCCCTGGCAAGCGGCGGCGTGGACCTTCTTACCGAGGATGACGATGAAGCTGATTGACATTGGCGTTAATCTGATGAATTCGTCCTTTGATAAGGACCGGGAACAGGTGATAAAGGCCGCCGCCGCCGCCGGAGTATCGCCCCTGGTCATAACCGGCTCCAGCGAGCGCAGCAGCCTGGACGCGGCCATCTTTGCCGGGGCCTACAACGCCGTGCATCCCGGCGCCCTTTACACAACTGCCGGCGTACACCCCCACGAGGCGAAGAATTACGGCAAGAACACCGGCGAACTCTTGCGGGAGCTGGTTTTGGAAAGGGGGGCCAGGGCCATAGGCGAATGCGGCCTGGACTATAACCGGGATTTTTCCCCCAGGGATGCCCAGCGCCGCTGCTTCGTCAAGCAGCTTGAGCTGGCGGCGGAACTTTCTGTGCCCCTGTTTTTGCACGAAAGGGACGCTTTTTCGGACTTTTCGATAATAATAGGGGAGTATTCCAGGGCCGTCCCCGCCATGGTCGTCCACTGCTTTACCGGAAACGCCGCTGAACTGGAATACTACATCTCCCTGGGCTCCTACATCGGTATAACCGGCTGGATCTGCGATGAGCGCCGGGGCAGGCATCTGCGGGAACTGGTAAAGCTAATCCCGGCCGACCGCCTCTTGCTGGAGACAGACGGCCCCTATCTTCTTCCCCGTGACCTTCCCGTTAAGGTCAAAAACAGGAGAAACGAAAGCCGCTACCTCCCCCACATCGCGGAAACCGCGGCCCGCTGCCTTGGCAAGGAGCCGGATGAGCTGGCAAAAGAAACTTTTTCCAACACGAAAAGGTTTTTTGGTATATAACGGTAAAGTATGGCGAAGGAAAGCAGCTATCAGCTTAAAATAATCAGATCCATGGCGGATATATCGCCGGAAGACTGGAATAGCCTTGTTTCAGAGGACACTGTCCCCTTTCTGGAATGGGAATGGCTTATGGCCCTGGAGGAATCCGGCAGCGTTTCGCCCGAAAGCGGCTGGCACCCCCTTCATATCTGCCTTTGGGACAGGGATCGCCTGGCTGCGGCCGCCCCCCTTTACGTCAGGAACTCCAGCGGCGGGGAATTCGTCTTTGACTACCTGTGGGCCGAGGCCGCCCATTCCATGGGCCGCTCCTGGTATCCGAAAATGACAGGCACCCTTGCCGTCACCCCCGCCGAAGGCTACCGTTTCCTGAGCGCCGACGGGATAGAGCCGGGGCCTGTCAGCGCCGCCATGCTGGAGGCCGCCGAAACAATCTGCCGCCAGAACGGTATCGCCAGCCTGAACCTGCTTTGGGTTGACCCCGCCTGGGCCGAAATGCTCGGCGAGTTGGGTTATAGCGCCTGGGATCACTTCCATTACCTTTGGGAAAACCAAAATTTCTCGTCATTTGATGATTACCTGGCCCTTTTTTCAAAAAACCAGCGGAAAAACATCCGCAGGGAGTACAATCAGCACCTTGAACAGGGAATATCCATCCGGGTTGTAAGCGGCGAGGAGGCAACAGAGGAGCATTACCGCCTGATGTTTGAACTTTACTCCATAACCAACGATAAATTTATCCCCTGGGACGCCCGCTGGGTAAACCGGGAGTTTTTTATGCGCCTAGAGAAGAGCTATCGCTCCCGCTGCGCCTTTGTGGAAGCCCGCCGGGACAATCCGCCTGGCAGAGGCGGCGGGGAAATTGTGGCCCTGGCCTTTCTGGTTCACAAGGGGAATCGCCTTTGGGGCCGCTACTGGGGGGCATTCGAGGAGATAAGGCACCTTCACTTTGCCGTTTGCTACTACGCGCCCATGGACTGGTGCATAAAAAACGGCATCCGCTACTTTGATCCCGGCGCAGGCTCCCCCCACAAGATACGCCGGGGCTTTAGGGCCCTGCAAAACCGGAGCTGGCACAAATTTTTCGATCCGGCAATGAAAGAGTTCTTTAAAAAGAATATCAAGACCGTAAACCGCTACGAGGCCGGGCAGTTAAAAGCCCTGAACGAGGAATTGCCCTTTAAGAGGGAGTAGCATACTAGACTTCATCCTCTGTTTTGTGATATTAAAGGCTACTGCCCAGATGGTGGAATTGGTAGACACGCTGGTTTCAGGTACCAGTGCCGTAAAAAGCATGGAAGTTCAAATCTTCTTCTGGGCAATATTCCCTAAAACTAAGGAGTGCTTAACATGAATTACACTGAACTTGTAGTATTTATCGTTTACCTTGTAGGTATGCTGTGTATCGGGGTATTCTTCTTCGGCCATGCCAGAAAAGGCAAGGGAGGGGAGAAGGATTACTTCCTGGCCAACCGGAAGATGGGGCCCTGGGTATCCGCCCTGTCGGCGGGTGCGTCGGACATGAGCGCCTGGGTGCTCATGGGGCTGCCGGCCTCGATTTACGCCTTTGGCATGGGCCGGGCATGGATTGCCGTCGGGCTGGCTATCGGTTATGCCCTGAGTTGGCTTCTTGTGGCGCCCCGTCTGCGTCAGTTTTCCATCACGGCCAAGGACTCCATAACCCTGCCCCAGTACCTGACCAACAGGTTTCTGTCCCAAAGCAAGGCCATGCAGATAATATGTGCGGCGATTTTCATTTTTGCCTATTCCATTTACGCTTCTTCCAGCATCAAGGCCTGCGGCATCCTGTTTAACACCGTACTTGGTGTTAACGCCAATCTGGCAATGTACGTTGCCGCGTTTATCATCATCGCCTATACCTTTATGGGCGGCTTTAGGGCGGTTTGCTGGACGGATTTCTTACAGGGACTGCTGATGCTGGGGGCGCTTTTGCTGGCGCCGCTCTTTGCCCTGGCCCTGATCAATGCCGGCGGCGGCGCGGCGGCTGTTAGCTTCCCGGAGAACTACTGGAACCTGATAAGCACCGGCAGGCTGGACTGGGCCAGCTGGGCGGACATTCTTTCCGGTTTTGGCTGGGGTCTTGGCTACTTCGGCATGCCCCACATCATTGTCCGGTTTATGGCAATCCGCTCCCAAAGGGAGGTCAGAAAGAGCGCCGCTATCGGCATCTCCTGGAATGTTTTAATTCTTACATTTGCCGTTATAGCCGGTCTTGTTGGACGCCAGTTCCTTGGCGATATTGACAACAGCTCTACGGTCTTTATCCAGATGGTGCGGGCTATTTTCCCGGCTCTTTTATCCGGCCTTTTGCTCTCTGCAATCCTGGCGGCAGCCATGAGTACCGCAGACTCCCAGCTTTTAGTTTCCGGCTCCGCCTTTGCCGCTGACGTGTACAAACCCATCTTGCGCAAGAATGCCAGTGACAACGAAATGTTCTGGGCGGGGCGTTTTGTTGTTATCGTTATCGCGTTCATCGCGGTGGCCATCGCCTCCCATCCGGGCAGCGGCACCATCATGGATCTGGTCGGAAACGCCTGGGGGGTCTTCGGCGCCGCCTTTGGGCCGGTGATCCTTCTGTCCCTGTTCTGGAAGCGCCTTAACTTCGCGGGCGCCATTGCCGGTATCGTGACCGGCGCGGTGGTAGACGTGAGCTGGCTTGCCTTCTTCTCCAGCACGGGCCTTTACGAGATCATCCCCGGTTTCTTCGCCGGTCTTCTTGTGGCCATTATTGTCACTCTTTGCGGCAAAAAGCCCGGCGCCGATGTGGAAGCCCTGTACGACAAGGCCCTGACGCTGAAGGATTAGCCCTAACGGTCTGGAAGCCTGAGCCAGTACCTTACGGTGTATGGCTTGAATGATTCCCTTAAAAGAACCCTGGAAAAGCCCTCCGAACAGGAGGGCAGATCCATAAGCACTAGCTGAACCTGGCTCGGGTCAAGGCTTCCAAGGAATTTATCCAGAAGGGCCTCGCCGACACCAAGGCCCCGGTACTCGGCTTTGACTTCCAGGCCCTGTACGTATAACACCGAATCCCTAATGACGGCGGAAATGTAGCCGGCAAATTCCCCCCCGGCGGATTCTACGGCCAGGCCCGTGTCAAAAGACAATTCCAGGGCTTCCTGGGAGCGAAAGGCCTTGCTGGCATTAAGCAGCGCTTCGGCGGGGAAGCTTGAGCCGGCTTCCCCAAGGGAGCTGCCGTAGTCCGCCAGGCACTGGCGGTGCAGGGCTTCGGCCTCCGGTAGATCCTCTTTCGTGAATGGACGAAAGTTAAAGTCCTCCAGTACCAGGTCTTTAGTCTCTTCCGGCTCCATGCCAATTTGTTCAAGGCCCCATTCCTCCCTTAGGGCGTTGTACCACCTTAAAATCTCATTTCTCATTTCTTTTTCTTTAAACGAAAACCAGTATTTCTCGGCTTCCGGGTAGCGGCTCAGGGTATTTTTAAAGGCTCTGAAAACTCCTCTGCCCTGGTTCAGGGCGGAACTTAGCTCGTCGCGGATCAGGGGGTTCCTGAATCCTGCAGCAAAGCGCTCCATGAGTCTGAAGCCGCTGGCGGAATCCCATTCGGGGAGCTCGATGTAACGTTCCCCTCCTTCTCCGTCATCATCATCAAGGTCTTCGTCAAAAAAATCCGGGCCGTCAATGCCGCCTGCCACAAGCCCTTCTACCGTATCCAGGTAGAATTCCCCCTCCTGGTCTTCCATGGCAAAAAGGATGTCATCGAAAAGCGCCTCGGTTAATTCGAACTTCATACAATAAGTATTGTTAATAAAAAAAGCGGATGCAAGGCTCGGCATTTTTTATCCAATACTGTATTATCTTAATATGAGTAACGAAATTAACCGTATCGTAGTCGGGCCCATCGAGACAAACTGCTGGCTTTATCCCATGGAAGAAGGCGGCAGCATGCGGCCCTGCGTGGTAATAGATCCGGGGGGCGAGGCGGAAAAAATTATTTCCAGGCTCAAGGAGCTAAACTGGTTTCCCGCCTTTATTTTTTTGACTCACGGTCACTTTGACCACCTTATGGCTCTGCCGGATCTTATCGAAGCTTTTGAAAAAGGCACTTTTGGGAATAAGTCCAGGCCCCAAATTGGCATTCACCGCCTGGATGCCCATTACACCGGAAAAAACGCCTTTAAGGCTCACGCGGAAAGTTTTGCCGCAGCCGGCGGAGACGGGGCTTACCTGGATTCCATTTGGAAGCCCATGCCGGACGCTGACATTCTTTTTGAAGATAAAGATGCGGCTGGGCCCTTTAAGGTTCTGCACGTTCCCGGCCATACCCAGGGAAGCGTCTGCCTTTACGATGAAAAAGCTGCAGTGCTTTTCAGCGGGGACACTCTTTTTAAGGGAGACTTTGGCCGTTCAGACCTTCCCGGCGGGAGCAGGCCGCAGATAAAGGAGAGCATTAGGGGTCGGCTTTTTACCCTGGAGGGTGAAATCACCGTCTATCCGGGACATGGGTCCAATACAAGCATTAAAGAGGAACGCGAAAACCTGGACCTGGAAGCATACGGTTAGTTTTCAAAGAGTTCCGGCTGGCGAGGCTCTTCCTGTGACTTTGACTTCCTGCGGCTTTGCTTTTTGACGGGGACAATCTGCCGCAGCTCATCGTAGACTATCCTGGTGCCGGGAATATCACGCCTTGCGGCCATTCTTATGGTATTGTAATAATCCATGGCAAAGTCCAGTACACGGTTACCGCTAAGCGTTTCGGTATCGCTTATCCTGTCCTTTAAAACGTATATTTTCCTGGCAAAAAGCGACAGATCAAAAACAGAGGCGAATTCTTTCCTAAAGACCGAAAGCTGCGCAGAGTTTGGGAAAAGCTCAGGGTACTCAATGGTAAGCCTTTGGGACAGTTCCAAAAACTTAAATGTTCTCTCCTCCAGTTTCACAAGGCCCCGCCTTTCGGCCAGGCTTAAGCTTACAAGATAGGGGTCAAGCAGATTGACGATCTCGGAAAGTTTTACCTGGGCGTTTTGTAAAATATCTTGAGGTATTTCTTTTGCTTTTCGCCTTATATTTAACTCTCTTTGATATTGTACTTTTTGCGGAAGCGCTCAATACGGCCGGCGGTATCTACAAGTTTTTGTTTTCCCGTAAAGAAGGGATGGCAGGTGGAGCAAATTTCCACCTTGATATCTTTTGCGGTGGAACGGGTCTCGATCACATTTCCGCAGGCGCAGCTTATCTTTGTCATTTCATACTTGGGATGAACGTTCTCTTTCATGTAATCCTCCTACTCCATGCCCGCGCTGCCGGTGTTCATTGAACGCAGGAATGCTTCATTATTCTTGGATTTTTTCATTCTGTCAACCAAGAGCTCGATGATCTCGATATCGTCCATGGGGTTAATGACCTTGCGGAGTACCCAGATCTTCTGGAGTTCTTCTTCGCGTAAGAGCAGCTCTTCCTTGCGGGTGCCTGATTTCTTGATATTGATGGCCGGGAAAAGCCTGCGATCAGAGATGCGGCGATCCAGGTTAATCTCCAGATTGCCGGTTCCCTTGAACTCTTCAAAGATAACTTCGTCCATGCGGCTGCCGGTTTCAATCAGGGCGGTGGAAATAATGGTAAGGCTTCCCCCCTCCTCGATGTTCCTGGCGGCGCCGAAAAAGCGCTTTGGCTTGTGCAGGGCGTTGGAGTCAACACCGCCGGAAAGGATCTTGCCGGAAGTGGGGACTGTCTGGTTATAGGCCCTGGCAAGGCGGGTGATGGAATCCAGAAGGATCACCACATCCTTTTTGTGCTCCACAAGCCGCCGGGCCTTTTCCAGAACCATCTCCGTTACCTGTACGTGGCGGGTGGCCTGCTCGTCAAAGGTGGAAGAAATGACCTCTGCCCGGACAGTCCTTTCCATGTCGGTTACCTCCTCGGGGCGCTCGTCGATAAGCAATACGATAAGGTAAACTTCCGGGTGGTTTTTGGTGATGGCGTTGGCTATCTTCTGCATCATTATCGTCTTTCCCGTCCGGGGAGGGGCCACAATCAGGGCCCGCTGGCCTTTGCCGATAGGACAGAAAAGGTTGATGACCCGCTCGCTTATGCCTTCGGTGCTGGTCTCCAGATCCAGTTTTTCATCCGGGTAAAGGGGGGTCAGGTTGTCAAAGGGTATGCGGCTTTGGGCCACGGTGGGGTCGTCGTAGTTTACCGTTTCCACCCGTAACATGGCAAAGAAGCGCTCCCCCTCCTTGGGGCTGCGGATCTGGCCGTAAACCGTGTCCCCGGTTTTCAGGGCAAAAAGCCGTATCTGGCTGGGGCTGATGTAAATGTCGTCCGGTCCTGGCAGGTAGGAATTCTGGGGGCTGCGCAAAAAACCGTAGCCGTCGGGCAGTATTTCCAGGGAGCCGTAGGCGTAAATGATGCCGCCCCTTTCGGTGTGGGCCTTTAAAAGGGAGAAGATGATCTCCTGCTTTTTCAGGGAGACCATGTCGTCGTGGGGAAGAATATTGTAGGCCGTAGCCAGCCCCCGCAGATCGATCATGTTAAGGGCGATAAGCTCGTTTATGCTAAGGCGGGGTTTCCCGTTGTCCTGATCAAGCCTGGGCTCCGGCCTGCCGTAAATGTCCGGCATGGAAGGCAGCCGGGGCAGGTCGGGAATGGGCCCCGCCGGCGATGTCTGCTGTGCCGGCGCCGATGCCTCGGCCTCCTCCTCGGCCATTGGCTGCTGGGCCTCGGCCTCGGGAAAAGTCTTGCGGCCCCTTGTGCGGACCACTACGGTTTTCCCGTTTGAGCGCTCTCCGTTTTCGACGTTATGCTCTTCCGGCATAGCTTCATAATCCTGGGTTTTTGTCTTTCGACTTTTTTTGACAAGTGCCATTAATTAACTCCTGGTCATTCTGTTGTTCTGTGTCAGGGATTGGTTCTTTGGAGTTCAGCTTTTATTTCTTCGGTAGGACGGGAAAAAATTTCCACATCCTTGCTGATACCGGTCATGCTGCACTGCCCTTCGAAAAGGACTCCGTCAGCTATGCGCAGCCGGGCGGCTCGTAGATTGCCGCGAACCTCCGCGCCGGGAAACATATCTATCTTGTCTATGGCGTGGACGGCTCCGATAACGGTCCCATAGACCATAAGGGAACTAACCGTAATACGGTCTGCTTCTACAACCGCTCCCTTATCAACGATAAGGGCTCCGGAAGCCTCAATAGTTCCCTTGAACTTCCCCTGGATGCGCAGGGCCTCCTTGAAACGAAGAAAACCGTTAAAATTTGTGCTGTTACCGAAAACTACTACGTTTGATGCAGTCCTCTTTTTCCCATCCATTTTTGCCATAGGAAATAGTTGCTCCTAAGTTATATTTGAGCGGATTTGGGTCTCCAGAAGGGGAAGGTCAATCTCATTTTTCTTGAGCCGCTCCCATTCGGCGGTGGTCTTTTCTATCCTGGCGTCCAACTCCGCAATGTGCTTGCGGACCTTCTTTGATTTTTCAGAAACCTCATCAAGAAGATCCGTGAAATCTTTATCATCAGCTTCTGTTTTAGATTTTATTTTGTCAATGGTCCCGTCAAGGTCATCAATGTTTTTGATAAAGTCCAAAAGATACTGCTTTGTATCGGTGCTGAGCTCTTCCGCCAAAAATAGCCGGGATTCCCTTACTTCAATCTGGGCATAAAGCTCCCGGTTCCGTAGCACCGCGCGGATCCTGGCCAAAACCTCGGAAAAGTTAAAGGGCTTGGTAATATAATCGTCAACGCCAAGCTCAAAACCTTCAACCTTGTCTTTTACATCATCCAGGGCGGAAAACATTACAATGGGGATCTCTTTGTACTTGGGATCGTTCTTTAGAATTTTTGTTACTTCCCAGCCTGACATGCGGGGCATAATATTATCCAAAAGGATAAGATCCGGCAGAAAACGCTTGACCTTTTCCAGGGCCTCTACCCCGTCAACTGCCTTGTCGACCGCAAAACCCAGTTTGGTTAACATGACGTCAAAAAAGTCCAGATTAATTGTCTCGTCATCAACAATTAGAATTTTCTTCTGGGTATTCATATAAAACCTTCCTCGTATATTTTTATGATAAAGTCAAGAGGACGAAAAACGATACCTCATTATATATGGTATCGCACCAAAAATCAACATTAGAAAAGCCAAGGCGCTGAAAGCTTTGCCAAGATAGTCCCCGCCCCTTGTATAGACCGTAATGGGGCTTACTATGGGCACCTGGGAGACGAGCCAGGTCTCGCTAAAGGGTTCCGCCATGGCAAGTATTCTCCCGTTGGGGTCAATGGCGGCGGTCTGGCCGGAAGTGGTGGAGCGTACCGTGGAGCGGCGGTTTTCCACCGAGCGGAACACGGCCATGCTCATGTGCTGCATCTGGGCGCTAAGGCTGTTTGCCCAGGCGTCGTTACTAAGGTTTACAAGGAGTTCAGCCCCGTTTCGCACAAAATTCCTGGAAATATAGCCAAAAGTATCCTCAAAGCAGATTGGACTTGCGAATTTAAGGCCCCGGGACTCAAAAACCGTAAATTCTGTCCCTTTATCCCAGAAATGGGTGTCGGAATTCTCTAAAAAGCGGTAAAAACGGGGGAATTGCCTTTGGTATGGGAAATGCTCGGTAAAGGGAACCAGGTGGACCTTCCGGTAAAGGCCGGCAATCTGCCCCTCCTCAAAGAGCAGGGCCGCGTTGTAGTTTAACTGCCTGTTTGGGTTGGAAAGGTCCCTGCGCCCATCGTCATTTCCTATAAGAAAGGGAACTTCCTGCTCCCCAAGGTAGGCCAAAAGCTCCCTTACAAGCTCCCATGCCGCCTGGTTGTCCCGGACGGTCAAATGCCAGTGTATCCTTGGCACAAAGGCCGTTTCCGGCCAGACCACCAGTTCCGTGTCCGGGTGGGCCGCCAGGGCTTCGTCGGAAAGGCGGCGCAGGACGTTTAGGTCCCGGCGGTATCCCTCCCTGCTCTGGGCGGCCGTGGGAGCGTTGTAGGGCATCCAGGGATCGGTATTGTGCTGTATCAGGGCCACTTTGGCGCTTCGCTCGCCGGAATAGTCAATTGGGGAGAAAAAACCGTAGGCCAAAGAGGCCGTCAAAAGGGTAAGCCAGGCCAGGGCAGGGGCCCATTCCCGCCGGAAGAAAGCTTTTACACTCGTTAGTTTGGCGTTGATGTCCGCTTCATAAAGGGCGGCGGCAAGCAGAGCCGAAGGGAAAACAACCAGGGCCGAAACGCCCCAAACGCCGGTAATGTCCGCGATCTGGATGACGGGGAGCAAATTCCACTGGGTATAACCGGAAATGCCGTAGGGGAAGCCCAAAAAGCCCAGGGTCCCAAGGTACTCGTAGGCCATCCAGATAAGAAACTGCAGAATATAGCCCCGGCGTGGGAAGATAATGGCAGCCAAACGTAGCAGGGGAAAGAGCAGGGCCATATAGGCAAGGTAGCCCAGGCCGACTGTAAGGCCTGCCAGGGGGTGAAAAAGGCTTAGGTAGTAGTTGAAAAGCCCGTAGGCAAGGTAGCCGTAAAGGGCCCCCAGGATTATCGAGGAGGCAAGGCTCATTCTTCTTACCGCCCAAAACACCGGGAGAAAGGCAATCCAGGCCAGTAAAGGCAGGCCCCTGGCAAAAACGGGATTGGGGTGGGAGGCTGCGAAAAGTACGGCGGCTATAAGCACCATGCCAAGATTGACAAGAGAATTCCTATATCCTTTCCATATTCTCTGTTCGTTCATCTGCTTTTTCGTTTGGCTTGTTTTCCGGCTTTTCGGCAGGGTTCTTTATGCTCCAGGCTTCCCGCTTTAAGTCCTGCCCTGCCCTGAAGCTGGCGATGCCGTGGGAGTCAACCGAGACAATTTCTCCGGTTTTTGGATTCCTGGCCTTGGCTCGTCCCTTGCGTATTTTTATCTCAAATGTACCAAAGCCTCTAAGCTCAATTATATTCCGGGAAATAAGGGCGGCCTTTAGTTCATCAATGAAAAGGTCAACGATCTGCCTTATTTCCCTGCGTTCAAGGCCTGTTTTATTATAAATGGCATCAACAATATCAGCTTTGGTGATTTTACCCATTTACGGTATTAAAGAGCCGCTGCATCCTTGATTTTTTTCTGGCTGCAGTATTTTTTTTGATTATTCCCTTTTGGGCAGCAGTATCTATCTTTTTTATCATGTCTTTAAGGGCTGCTTCCACTTCAGTTTTTTCCACAGAGCCCTTTTCTGATTTCTGGGCCAGAACGACAAATTTTTTCGCGCTGGTCCTGACTGAAGATTTTACCGACTTGTTTCTGAGCCTGCGCTCCTCGCTCTGCCTGTGACGTTTCTCGGCAGATGATCTTTTCTTAGCCAAAAGAACCCCCAAACACTAGTTGAAATTTGAAGGCCGGCGTTCTATCCGCTTGCACTTATCACATTCAGCGTGGTTTTTGATCTTACCACTCTCGAAAACTGTCTTCATTTTGACTTCACCCCCACAAGAACAAAAGAACTTTTGCGTGGCGCTTGTGGTCCGTGAGTTTTTACTGGCCTGACCCATAGTATATCTCCTTGATACAGAAGATACTATTAAAGGTACCCTTGTGTCAACCTTTCACGAATGGTAAAATGCTCATCAATGTACACCAGGGAGATACAGGAAAAACGGCATGCTCCGGTGGAGAAGGGTATACCCCTTCAGGGAACCTGGGCCGGGGCCTTTGAGGAAGTTGATCTCTTAAGCGTCCACCGGCCTTATTCCATTCCGTTGCCCAGGGGGATAAAGGACTTCCGGATAAAGGAATGGCAGTCCTTTATAATCCAGGACGAGCGTTTTTCTCTCCAGGCCAGGTTCTTCAATTTAAAGTACTACCGGACTGCCACGGTGATGATCTACAACAGGGAGACCAGGGAGCGGCTTGAGTTAAAAAAGCTAATTCCAGGCGGGGCCTGGCGGCTGCCCCGTTCCCTTCGCAATGACTCGGTGGACAGCCGTTCCCAGGGCTTCTTTTTCAGAGTTCACACCTGGCTTGATGCCAGAACCATAAGCCTGGAACTGGATGTGAAACGCAGGCTTAAAAGGCCGGCCTTTACGGCCCATGCGACCTTTGATCTTTCTTTGAGTAAAACTACGCCCATGGCGGTGAGTTTACTCTTTTCTGAGCGCCGGAGCATGTATGTTTACAAGGCATTGACCGCGGTAGGAGGAGATGTGGTTTCAGAGGGTCAGCATTTTCACCTTGACCCGGCCAGGACTTCGGGTTTATTCTGCGATTATAAGGGCTATTACCCTTACAGGATGCGTTCTACATGGTGTCAGGGCTCCGGTTTTGACGGCCAGAACCGGCGCTTCGGTTTTACCTTTGGGGAGAATCAGGCCAGGGAGCCTTATAAAAACAACGAGAACGCCCTTTGGATTGACGGCCGCCTGACACCCCTGCCGCCGGTTAAGATAACCCGCTCAGGGGGCGCTGAATCGGATTGGATCATTCAGGATATGGAGGGGATGGTGGATTTGGTATTTACCCCAAAGGAACAGGGGCGCAGCCTTAAGCAATTTTTTCTTTCAAGCTCCGACTATGAAAACTCCCTTGGGGTTTTTAACGGTCTTTTATTGAACGCGGAGGGGGAGGAATTGCCGCTGCGTAATGTCTGGGGAACAGGCGAAAAACTCTATTTACGGGTATAAAAATGGCAAAAAAAGATAAAGCTGTATATGCCCCCGGCGAACTGGACCGGGTAAGAGAAAGACTCGGGAGTTTTAATCCGGAAGAGGCCAGACAGCTTGCCGAAAAATTGGGCGGAGAAGTCGGCTACGAACGAAGTGCGGATGATCAAAAAAACCGCTCAGGGTCCTCGGGCCGCACAGGACGCGGTGATGCAAAATCAGGGGGCCGCGCCGGTCGCCGCATAGATTTAGCCCCGGATGCGGATGGCGAAGGCGATGCTGACGGGCGTTCGGTGAAAAAAGGCTTCTTTGCGCGCAAAGGCCTGAATCCGCTGGATGATCCCACGGTTCCCTTAAAGTCAAGCTACCTGGACCGGATAAAAATGGACAGGTTTTGCGGACAAAGCGAATTTGAAATTAAAACCCCCATGCAGGTTTTTCAATCCATAATTAGCCCCTTTATGGATATTACCGATTTTGTGAGCCCAGTCTTTGTGACCCGCCGCATGCCGGAGTACTATAAAAAAATCGAAGTTTTGGTGGTTTCCACCCGGAATTTGTTTCCCAGGAACAATCTCAGGCGAAATGAGATATTGAAAAAAGGCTCCCCGATGGTGTATTTGATTCTTGATACCATAAGAAGCTGGGACATAGAAAAAATGTCCGGAGATCTTGCGAAAATTCAGGCCAAGCCCAAAAGCGCCAAGGTTGGTGATTTTGTGGAAATACTCCGGGCGGTCTACAAACCGCTTTTTATCCTGAGCCAAATGGATCCTGACGCTCACATCCGCAGCGCCTTCAAGATACTTTACAAGATGCTCTATATTGAAAATCCCATGAATGCCCAGGCAAAGTACCAGGAGCTGATCCGAAGTGCGCTGGCCTCTTATTTTGTGGTAAAACGGGATATTCACTACCTTATGTATCCTCTGCTTATGAAAACCGTTTCCGCCAGGTTTGTACCCTACGCGAATTTCTTTGCAGAGCGGAAAAACCGGATTATGGCCTTTCTTGGCGTCACCGAAGAGAACCGCTTGACGCCTCTGGAAATAGACGTTCAGGCAGAAATCGATGAGCAGGCCCAAAGCGACGCTGCGGCTGCCGGCGCCGAGGAGAACAAAGAAACCGTAGAAGAAAAAGAGCTTACGGAAGAAGAAAAAGCTGTCCTGGAAGCCGAAGAGGCGGAGAAAAAGGTTATGGACCTTGGGATTAGAACCCTGGAAATGCTTTTCCCAAAGGCGGGCTGGGACCGGCTTTCTTCCTATCCTGATTTTTACCCGTACTTTGTTGAAATTTTCGATTTGAAAAAGGGAATGGTAAATATAGCTCCAACGGATCCCATGCTGCAGATATATATTCTTATGCGTATTCTGGAAGAACTTTTCTTTGGCCTGCGCTATGTTAGATTTGGTTCAATTCATAACTATTCCGGCAATATTGAAAGAGTTGACACGGTTTTGACAGATATTGTAAACAACTGGCGTTATTACCTTGAGGCAAGTTTTGAAAAAGAGTACCTGGGCCGCCTGGCCGAATATGTTCGAATCCTGGAGGGTTCCATGGGGGAACGCTCCTCGCCTTACACCAGAAAACTTGTCACGGAGCTGCACTGGGTCAAACGCTTATTTCTGCTGCCCTACTATAAATTTGACTCCCTTGCGCCGCCTACCTTACAGAAAAAAGAAACGGTTCCCATCTATTCAAAGGTTAAAGCCCTGCGAAAGTACCTTGGCGCTGTGGCTTCCGGCATTGACAATGGCATTAAGGCCGGCGGCGCTGAGGCACACGCCCCCTGCGAAGGCATTGAAAACCCCTGGGACCCCTACGTATTCCAGGTTCCAAATCCTCTTTCCATTCGCCTGGATGCCCTTTTGTCGCAAAAGCAGAGAAATAACGCCACCTTAATTTATTTTTGCCTGGCAGTTACAACGGTGCTGGATAAGGTTCTGAATGCCGATGATAGCTGGGCCTACAGTAACAGGCCGGGACCGCTCTTCCGCAGTGTTAATGGGGAAGGTGTACTGCCTCTTACTGGTGTTGATGAGCGGGTCGATGCCAATAGCCTCTTTAAGCAGTCTTTAAAGGAGCGCCAGAAAAAGGCTGCGGAATAGGCAATGCGCAACAGGCTAACCGATGAGCTTGCCGTCTGCGGGCTTAACGCGGTATTTGCCGCCGCAGAAAACAAAGCTGAACAGATCAACCGCCTCTTTTTGAGGGAAGACAGGCTGCAGCTCTTTACGGCCCTCTGCAAGGATCTTGCCGAACGAAAACGGCCCTACAAGTTCTGCGAAGACGAGGAACTTGAAAAGATCTGCAAGTCAAAGCATCACCAGGGGGTGGTGGCAATGATCCTTGAGCCTGCCCCCGAACCCCTGTCCCGGGAGGACCTGGAAGAATGGGCAGAGGAGGGGAGGCTGGGCCTGGTATTGCACTCGGTGGGGAACGATCACAACCTGGGGGCCATTGTCAGGGCGGCGGCCTTTTTCGAGGCCAAGTATGTTGTAATTTCCCAGGGGGACAGCGAGGCCAGGCTTACAACCAGCGCCTACCGGATCGCCTCCGGCGGCATGGAGCACGTGACAGTCCGTACCGTGCGGGACAGCGCCGCCTTTCTTAAAGAGGCCTCCCGGCATTTACTCAGCATCGGTACAGACCCCAGGGCCCGTCAGAGAATCGGCGACCTGGGCCGCATCATCGAAAGCCGGAAAAACGCAGGCCGCCGCCCCGGTATCGCGCTGGTCCTTGGAAACGAGGAAGAAGGCCTGCCGCCCGAGGTAAAGGAAGCCTGTTCCGTCATGGCCCGCATCCCCGGAACCGGCCTTATGGAAAGCCTGAACGTAGCCCAAACCGCCAGTATTTTTATGCACAGGATCTTTGAGATGTAGCGCTTGGGTCTAATATGCGTATCCAAACCCTACATTGGCAATTAAGGCCGACCCTACGTTAAAACGATTATCATCCCAAGTATCATTACGACCAATAGCAAAAGGCATATGTATCGACGGCTGTATTACAAATTCGCCGGATCTTCCCAAAGGAATTTTCCAGCCAACACCGGGTTTTATATGAAATCCCGCCGCGGCGTTGTTGAATAGGAACCCGCCGACAACTCCAAGTCCAAGCCCAAGCTCTGTATATAAAGGCTGGTTCTCCCAAATGTAATACCTGCCGAAAAAACTTAGATTATAATTAAGGGAAAAAGTCAAAAATAAAAAATCTAAACAAGCTTCTGCGCCAATAGAGATTTGGGGAGTCAGATTTCTTTCATAGCTTAAACCGGTTCCAATCAAAGAAGCCTTTAACATGATGGTATTTTTAAACGGATCGTCATGCCCTTCCTGGGCGTAAATTGTTCCGCAAAAAACCGCCAAAATAGCCAGCAAGAGAAAAATGCATTTTCTGTTCATTAAAACCCCTTAGTATAATATACAAAAAAAAGGGGCTGGTTGGTGGGCGATACTGGATTTGAAATAAAAAAAGCTGGTTGGTGGACGATACTGGATTTGAACCAGTGACTTCTACCGTGTGAAGGTAGCACTCTCCCGCTGAGTTAATCGTCCACCAAGCAGCCTGTCAACCAGGCCTTGGTCAGGAAAGAATTTTACCAAGGCACCGAAAATCTGTCAACCTAACTCCTAATCTGCCCTGCCAGTCACAAAGGGCTCAGTGACCTAGATCCCCATGGGGGTATGGATAACCGTGCTGTCGCACGGGTACCCATACCCCCACGGGGGGAAGATCACTGGCGGCAACCCTTTGTGACAGGCAGGCTGGCAGGTTGGGGTTCGGGAGATAGGGGTTACGGAATCCCTGGCTGTATCGCGATTGCAATTGTTTGAAAAAGGGTAGCTAAAAACCGGGGAACGCCAAGCACATCCCCGGTATTCTTATTAATCAATAAGAAATGATGCTGTTACTGTTAAACCGCCAGAGGAGCTGGTTACTGATGCAATCACACTTCCTCCACGATAAATCCTACCGGTATAGGTCTCTGTTGTTTCAATCGAAGCCTGGAAGCCAGCAGCAGCAGCACCAAATTGACCAGTCACAGTAACCGTCATTTGCCACGGGAGAGGAACATTGTTGATTGTAATCCAATTGTTGTTTTCATTCGCGTACATTATTTCATTAGCAATACCAGGTGGCCCTGTTATTTCATATCTGACAGTTGTTCCTCCATTTCCTCCGCCTCCGCCATCACAGGACGAAAGTCCTAAACTTAGCGCAAAAACACATATCATCAAACCCAAAAAGACTTTTAGCTTTTTCACTTTCACAACAAATTACCCCCCTGATTTTATCGTGCAGGTGTTAAAACCACGTTCTGCTGTCCTGTAGGACCCCAAACCCAGAGTAAAAGCGGCCATACGAAAATACCCACAACCAGGGGCATCATTTTTACTTCTCTGGATGCCTCTAAAGTTCTGGGATGATAACCATTTGCTGTTACTCTTAGTTCTGTAGTTGAACCCACAAAGTTTGAAACAGTGGTAGTAGCAGCAGGCGTTTGCCCGATATTTTCGCCGTCTACAAGAACTGTCGCACCATTAATCTGTGAGCCTGTGGGATCAACGGCATTTACAGTCATCATGGTTGTACAAGCACTAAAGAAAACCACAATCATCAAGGCGCCGATTGTCCTCGTAAAAAATCCATGTTTCATTAAAAACCTCCAAAATATCTAATATTAACCTATAAAGTTAATATTTTATCAGAATATAAACCCAATATGTTTGCCTGTCAACAGAAAAATAACCTTATAGGTGTATAATTATCATGTTTCTTTAAATAATAAACCTTACACTTTGTTTTACTTCTCATTTTATGGGGAGTAAATTAAGGCTTATGAATGTGAGGTCCCTCTTTGGTGAGAATTTAAAAGTCTATCGAAAAGCAAAGCATTTATCCCAGGAACAACTGTCTGAAAAAGTAGACATTTCTGTTAAACATTTAAGCTCTATTGAACGAGGTTTGACTTTTGTCTCAGCCGATTTGCTTGAAAAACTTGCTGTTTCTGTCGATGTGCCTATTTTTTGCCTGTTTTTGAATGAAAAGGAAATATTTTACAATGACGTCATTACGGGTACTATAGAAAAATTAATTGAGAAACATTTGAAAAAAGCTATTGAAGAGATAAAGTCCGATCTGCGCCAAAATAAACCTTAACTTACGCTACGCGCCTTCTTCCTCTTCCCAGTAACCCCTAACTTACCGCCCAGAATGCAGCCCCTCAGAGAGACGGAAGCCGGGCGGGGCCAGTTCTTCCCATTGGGACGGTTCCAGGGCGTCCCTGTCGATCCTAAGGAAGAAGTGGGGTTCAAAGCCTCTTACAGGATAAAGGTTATTTTGGATATTCAGGTATGCGGGATTGATGCCCGGGGCAAATAGGTCCGGGGCGGGGCGCATACGGATAAAGCTTTCGGGGTTCCTGGTGAGTATATCCCAGGCCCGGGCGGAATCGGAGTACAGGGCCTGCACACGGGAGCGATACCTGTTATCACCGGTGCGGTCCGTCAGGGCTTCCAGGGTTACTCCAAGGTTGTTCTGGACGACCATCATGCGCTCCGCCAGGTCTAACTCAGGCGCGCTGTCAGTAGGCTCGATGGGGGGGAGCCGGGAGCGATCGTCTTCCAGAATTGTCAGGAGCCTGTCGTAATAGCCCTGGGCGGCGAAGTAATTGCCCCGCATAAAGGAAACATTTCCCAGGGCATGGAGCACACGCCGGTTAAGCGGCATCTCCCGTGAGGCCTCAATGAGACGATCCTGGGCGGGACCCCACTGGCGAAGCTGGTAGTGGACGGCTCCCATGCGGTACTGTATCTCCGGCGGCGCCCATTCGTTCAGCTCTGCAAGCCAGTAATAGTCCAGGGCGTTTTGTAAATTCCCTTCTTTAACAAAGAATTCCAGATCCCCCAGTTCCGCGTAGAGCCTGCCGAATTCCGGGGAACGGGTCAAGAGGCGGCGCCTGAGCCCATCCTGGTAAAGGTTAATGGCCTTAATAAGGTTTTCTTCTGCCGGGAAAAATTCCCTTCTTCCGATAAGGAGCTCGGCGTAGCGGCGGTGGGTATCAATGTTATATCTAAGACGTCGTGGGTTTTCTTCCCTTGCCGCCTCAAAGGCCATGATGGCCAGTTCAAGGGTGTATCTTTCATCACTATAGCTATCAAAAAAATGATAATACCTGGCAAGATGATAATAGGCCTCTGGCAAGGTGGGTTCTTGCCGTATTGCCCTAAAAAGAACATCCCTAATTCCCATGATATAATCCAGATACGCGTTGGGTACGCCCCGCACTTCTTCAAACCTCTTATCCAATAGATAGCCTCCCAGCTCGGCCAGGGTGGCGGAGCTTATGGCCCTTCTGGCAGAGGCCATAAAATGCTCCTGAAGGGGAAGTACATGCTCTAATTGATCGCTGCGTATTAAGTATTTAAGCATTCGCTCAAGGACTGGATCCGTGCGGCCGTAGATTTCTATGACGGTGGCGAAGGCTATGCGGGCATCCTCAAGACGTTCCGGCTCAAATTCACCCCAGGCCAGGGCATTATCCCCCAGGGCAAGAAGGGCCTCTTGATCAAAGGGGAAATAGTCCAGAATATTGCGCCTTATGATCCTGTCCGCCATTTCATAATTTCCAATGTAATTTGTATGCAGATCCGCGTATTCCAAAACGGCCGCTTTCTCCGGAATGCCGCGCCTGCTTCTTGAGGCGGTAAAGTGAAGGAGCTGCAGATATTTTTCTTCTGCTAAAGCGTATTGCCTGGCATCCCGGAAAGCCCTGGCGTATGTATAAAACCATTGCTTTTTTGGCTGAATTCGATAGGCCTCATTAAATCTTTCATTGGCCCTGCTGTATTCCCCGGCTGCAATTCTTTCCAGACCAAGCCTATATAGCCTTTCTGCCCTGTTGGGAATAACTATGAATTGCCAGCTTAGATATCCGGCACAGAGGATCACAGTGGCGATCATTAAAAAGAGCCTGAAAACCGGAAGGAATTTATGAATAAATATATAGGCGAAGCTGGACTGTTCGGCTTCCAGCTCCTCGCCGGTTTTCTTTTCGTGGCCTCTTGGAATTTTTATGGTCCGGCCCAGAAGCTTTCCTGCAAATGAGGCGGTTTCCTCTGCTGGTGTCCCCTCAATTAGAAGCTTTAATAACTGGATCAGCTTCTCTGGCGCCACCACCTTTTCGGCAATTAGTTCCTCACAGGCAATTCTTAAGTTAAGGGGGTAGTCCGCAAGGGTTATCAGGAGCAGTTCAAGTTCGTCAGTGCTTAGGTTTATTTCATTTTTATCATCCGGGCGGTCTTTAGAGACCTTGGCTTTGGCGCCGGCCCTGGGGGCCCTGGCATCATCAATGCTGGCTATGGAAAAGCCGTCAAATTCGTCCCCGAATCCATTCCCATCGTCCAGTTCGAAGTCCCCGGCCAGAGCATCGGAATCCAGCTTGAAGTTATCAAAAGAATCTCCTGGGCCATCTTCCAGGAAAGCGCCGTCTCCAAAGGCCTGGTCATCTTCTGGCATACCGAAATCGTCGTCGCTGCCGAGATCCATTTCTTCAGAAGCAGCCGTTCCGCTGTCTTCAAAACCTTCGCCTATACTAAAGTCGCCCATATCTGCCGGCTCTGCCTCCGGCATTGCCGAAAGGTCATTTGCCAGGCCCAGATCATCCAGGCCCAGATTCATCGGGTCGGTGTCAAAGCCGCCCATGTCATCGGCGCTTTCGTCAAGTGCAAAGTCGCCCATGTCGCCAGCGGCATCGGCGGCTACGCCGCCGCTTTGCAAGTCATCGCCGAAGTCCGGCATGTCTATCGGTAGGTCCGCTGCGGCATCGTCGGCGCCTTCGTCAAGTGCAAAGTCGCCCATGTCGCCAGCGGCCTCGTCTGCGCCAAAGTCCGGCATGTCTATCGGGAGCTCTGCTGCGGCCTCGTCGCCGGCTTCCATGTCAAAGTCCGGCATATCTATGGGCATGTCCGCCGCGGCTTCGTCGGTGCCGAAGTCGGGCATGTCTATCGGCATGTCCGCAGCGGCCTCGTCGTCTGCGCCGAAGTCCGGCATGTCTATCGGCAGGTCCGCCGCGCCTTCGTCGCCGGCTTCCATGTCAAAGTCGGGCATATCTATGGGCATGTCCGCGGCGGTCTCGTCGGGGGCGGCCATGTCAAAGTCCGGTATGTCTATGGGCATGTCCGCGGCGGCCTCGTCGGCGTCGAAGTCCGGCATGTCTGTCGGGAGGTCCGCAGCGGCATCGTCTGCGCCAAAGTCCGGCATGTCTATCGGCAGGTCCGCCGCGCCTTCGTCGCCGGCTTCCATGTCAAAGTCGGGCATGTCTATGGGTATGTCCGCGGCGGCCTCGTCTGCGCCTTCGTCAAGTGCAAAGTCGCCCATGTCGCCAGCGGCATCATCTGCGCCGAAGTCGGGCATGTCTATGGGCAGGTCTGCCGCGCCTTC